>SDBS01002145.1_pt1 | contig 19840 bp, 21 predicted proteins | sample 2277091 | NCBI WGS metagenome assembly SDBS01 (sample SAMN10404972, study PRJNA504765) | marine sediment metagenome | isolation source: marine sediment core GS10_PC15, 163 cmbsf | place: Arctic Ocean: Southern Knipovich Ridge | collected 2010 | reverse complement strand
CCTTCAAGATGCAATATCCTTACAAACAATTTCGTATAAAAGTCGATAAAACTGATAAATTATGCGCTCAATACAAGGAAATCTTCGGATTTAAACCATGTTTTCATATTATGAATCTGGGGTCTGAAATTGGAGTGAAGTTTAGAATCATTACTATAAAAGCGACGACCTTACTCAATTACCAACCTCAACTAGCAAAGGACATCTATGAAATTATTATGGAATAAGTTAACAACCAACTCTAAATTCTTTATTTTTTTAATTTTATATAATAGCTAATTCTCTCTATAAAATAAAAAAACTACTTAACCAAGACCCTAAGAATATCCTTAAGTTTTGCATTTTTTACTTTTTAAGGTTTCTATTTTCATCCTCTTCTTAAATCTTACTCTGGAACATACCCCCGCTCTCCTCATAGACTCCTGAGGATTCAATCTCATGCCGACCGTACCGGAAAAAATCAAGGTTTTAAGGCACGAGCACAACGAGCTGCTTCAAAAAATTCGAAATAATCTTAGAGTTTTTTGGATTTAACTCTGTTTCAGAAAAGCGTTATTAAATCTATTATTTCTCGTCTTCACTTAAAGTTCGATTTAAATTTGACAACGTTTCCTTGAGCTCCTCAGGATTTAGTTTATAGATTTCTGCATACTTTCTGACTTCTTCATTATTTAGGAACATTATATCTTCAAATGCCAATCTTGTAAAAAATCTAGAAATTTTTTCACGTAATACATTTAGGGCATCGTTATTCAATCTAGCTACAAAAAATAAATCTAGATTATCATGTAAAAATTGATATGGAACTGAATATAGTATTTTAAAGTCTAAAATTTTAGGTAGTCTTAGGATATCTATTGAGTTATTAGCAGGAAAATAATGAGTACGAGTTTCATCATGCAAAATCTTCCTAATTTGTTTTAACCTTCCTTTAAGTTTTGTTGAAAAGGGCTCTTCAGTTCTTTCTATTAATTCTGCAAATAAAATAGATGATTCTGGACGAATATCACATGATTGATTCAATACTACTCCACATGATAGTGAAGGAAAAGTTTTAAAAGATATTACTTCAGTCGGTATTTGTCCACGAATATTTTCAATCCATTTATCTTTATTATAAAGAAAATTAATTTGAGATGAGGAAATTTTAGGTAAGTTATGACAGATATCTCCTTGCATTAGGATTTTTGGAGTTTTAGAATCATAAATCATGTGATTTCCTCGTTGAATGATTAAAATTAATCAAGTAAAATTCTCGATAATTCAGTCTCAAAATTTTTATATTCTATCTCTTCACGTTTTCGCATAAGAATAATATCGTTTAAGTTATCAATTGCTTCTATTATCATTTCAGATGCATCGGAAAGCAAACCATTTTTATATTCTTCTAAAACATTTAGATCTATCCAATCGGGGGAGATTATTTTCCATTGTAAACAAGCTGAAATTTTCTCGAATGTTTCTAACTGTATTTCCTCTAAACCAAGTAGTTCAAAAAGTTCAAAAATCTGTTTAAAGGATAATCTTAATGGAGATTTCGTGGACTTAGCATAATTTAGCAATATTTCAACAGTATTGTCAAACATTATTGGTAATATTTCCTTAATGCTATAATAAAACTGAGAAACTCTATTTATGAATTCTTTTGAAATTCTATATACAAACTTGAAAAACTTTAGGATAATCAATGTTTTATCAACGACCGGATCAGTTGTCAATTCAATATCATCTATCTCAACGATTTGCCTATATACTGAAAGAAATTTCTGTGAAAAATCGCTGATATCTTCTTCATTATAACTTACTGTCGAAACTGCGACTATTCTATTCGCACCCCCAATTCTTTTTGTAATTGTTCACTCATTATGTTTAAAAAATGATCATCAATTAGATCATGAATTGTATCCAAAATACTTATAATCTCATTTTTTTGGTTAATTAAATACTTTGATTTTTTAAGATATACACTCTCTAACCTAAATAAATAGTTATGTTCATCTTTTGGTAATAAACCTCTCAACCGAATTATAAATTTATCAGATTCTTCAGTAATAATACTAATTCCCATGTGAAAATCTCTAAAATCTAATTTCCAATCTTCTGGTATATTTAAATTTAAATTAAACTTATCACTGAGCTTAAATTTTTCTATTGGAAATAAAAATTCGTCGATATATTCTATTCGTATATTATCAATGGAATCAATTTTAAGAATTTCACAAGTTTTAAACAAAATTTCAATGATATTTTCTTTAACTTCCTTCCAATGAGAATACTTATTGTAAAGAAAAATTAAACCATTAGAAAATAATTGAATTTGTGCGTTTTTATCCTCATTTTGAAACCTTATTGGGCCAATCTGAATCGGGATGCCAATTTCTATTTTTGTATCATAAGGATATTCAATGATTTTAATACTTGGAATAACAGGGAAAGATTTTTGTAATAATTTCTCAACATTAGCCATCATCTCAAATGAAATCTTTTCAGACTTCTCGAATTTGAAATCGATTCTAAAAGAGACTAAAGGTGGAATATCTATCTTTAACATTTTCGGTTTTTGTTCTTATTAATAAATATATTGTTATTCTACAATAAATTTTTTTTGTATATAAATTCCGAAGAAAATTGAACTTTTTATTATATTATTTAATTGGGATAAAAAATATTTAATAAAAAACAAATTACTCCCCTTATGAAGAAGATATAATAATGCCCTAATAATAATATTTCAGCTTGGAAAGTTCAAAATTTTAAATTCTCTTTTTTTGGTGTTTTGATAATAAGAGATTACGAGACCAAGATCTCTAGAAATTATAACCAAAAAATAAAAAATAGGAAATAATCTTACTCAGGAACATACCCCCGCTCTCCTCATAGACTCCTGCCGATTCATGCTTCACTTATCGCTCCGCATCCTCACAATAAATGGTAAAAAAAAAGGGAGTATATTTTGTTTAATTTATGTAAAAAGTTTATTTATCTCATTTTGATAATCAAAATAGTCGCTTTTTTTATCAACTTTTAAATGTACAAAAAATTCTATTGTTTCTTTTTTACTTACTGATGGCGATCTTATAAGTCCATACGGAAAGAAATCCTCATCGATACACCATCTAACCAAATTTTCCACAACATTTTTTAACATATTTTTTTCTGTACTACGAAATAAATCTTTATTCCGTATTTTGATTCAAACTCATAGAACCTTCAATAATTGAGAAACCTTCTGAGCTAGTTTAGATAAATGCTCTTCTAAGGGAGGGGTTAACGCATCCAACCAATGCATCGAGCTAATATAATATTCTAATTCAGATATCGGTTCCACATCTTCAGTTCTAATAGGTTGTATAGTAACATCGTTTTTAACTGATAATTCCAACTCTCGTTTTACATGTTTTGAAAAGTTTGCATTGTTCGTGAATATAAGCACCATGAGTTTGGAATTTTTAATTGCGTCCACTATAGCACTCGCATATGACCCCGTAGTAACATCGCGAGGAGCAATCCAACATGTTATCCCCTGTTGCTCTAAAAAATGGCAAACCGCATCCGCCACCTCCTTATCTTTATTTGAATAACTTATAAAAACATCATATTTCACGAGCTTTGAAGTATCAATGGGAGAATTACACGTCCAACACTGGTTTTCCAAATTAATGACAGCTTGCGCACATGCCTTGCAATAGAATGAATTACATTCGGGGCAGACATACACATTAAATCCTTCAGCACTTCCCTTACATACCAAGCACATTTTCGAACCCTTGTACACGGGGACTTCTCCTTCAGTAATTCTTTCCATTTTCATCATGCGCGTGCGAAACTTGCCTTTTAAGTGATCTTCTAACCGTGCTAATTCCATACGTTCGGAAAGAGGAGCATCCTTTTTTTCCAATTGTTCCCATGTGTCTAATTTTTCTATCATAGCTTCATGAAGACCTGCGATCTCGTCGGCGAGTCCAATATAGCCATATCGTTCCGCCATGCGTCGTGCTTGTGTTAAATAACGTCGAGAACTTTCGATATCAAACATGATGAGTGCTAATTTTCCATGCAGGATGTATGCCTCTATTAAAAAGTAATATATGCCAGAATGTTGAGCCATCCCAATAAGGTTCTCAAGCAGAGGTTTTATTTCACCAATGATATTAATATCATTAGAAAATCTCAATTCAACAAGCAATAATTCACAAAGTTCAGAAAGAGCGTGAAGTCTATATATAAAAACAGCAAGATCTTCCTCTATAATTTCCCTAAATAAATCTTCTGCCATTACTCGGTCGCGAGAACGCATGCTCGATTTTAGAAGACAAGCCTTAGCCATTCGATAAGGGGCATTTATGGTCACTTCTTCGGGTTTTAGCTCCTTAATTTCTTCTAAACGCCTGCAATACTTTTTGGCACGCTTTAGGTCTTCTTTTTCAATTGAAACCCATGTAGCAGCATTAAGCTGGGATGCTAACATTATAAAATCCATTAAATCATTAAGATTCTCTTCGCTTAACCTTATGGCACGATCAAAATGCACGAGAGCCTTATCTAAATCACCAGAAAACCAATAATAAATTCCAAGCACATACGTTCCATCTGAAATTCCCCTCTTATAACCATACAATTGTGCAATCGTTAAGAGATCGTTAGCATCTTTAAAACAAAGTGCTAAATTACCCCTCCAAGCATAAATATTCCCTCTATAAAATAACCATACAATATGAATACCCTTAATCTCTTCAGGTAAATCCCCTTGAAACTGTTTAATTAATTCCTCCTCTTGTTCAATATATTTCAATGCTTTATCAAACTTTCCCATATAATACCCAGTAGCAATCCTAAGATGAATTCTCTTCATCTTTTTTATTAACTTGTTCATGTCTGCTGGTTGTTCCTCTCTCATCATTCTCTTTTACCTCACGTCAAGGGCTCTTAATCATTTTTTTTCCGCCAAGGAAATTCATGCTAGCATATATTGAACAATTTTGTTGGATCTTTTTTACATACATTCACCATTCTATTAAAATCTTATTTATTGAAAACCCTATTCTTCTTTAAAAATTAAGTATATATTCTTCTTTTTTTTGTAATAAATACAAAATTAATCTTCCTCTCTTTGCCATGGTTTTATTTTGTAATACAAAATTAATCCTTCGCTATGTATGAATTATATTATACGTAGGTTAAACCATTTTATGTATAAAAAATATTTAATAAGGTAATTTACTCTTGGTCAAACCCTTTAAAGAGGTCATCCTTAGCATGTATATTAAGCCAATGATAAAATCTATGTTGTTATTTTTTTTATTAGAACTAAAAAAAGAAAGCTATAGTATAGAATTTAAAAAATAAGAACTTATGATGATAACCAAAGGCGAATAGTTTCAATATCAATCTTCTGATCTTCTAACACTTTTTCTATTTTTCTGGTACCTCGAGCGTTAGTATGGGGTGCAAAAATGACCAAAATTTTGCATAATTACATTACTAAAATAGATATTATTTGTTCGATGAGTATATAATAAATGTAGTGGTTCTTTTTTTTTTTCTTCTTCTAGTGGTTCTCCCTCTATTCTCTCATATAAAATATGAGATTTATAGTATGAAAATATTAAGTTTTCAATATTCTCGTAAAAAAGTTGAATTCTTCTAGTTAAAAGCTCTAGAATTGATTATGAGGATGCTTTAAAGACCTATATTGGGAGTAGACCATAATCTATAATTGCTAAAATTCTTATTTGTAATTTACTATTCTAAGATTAGTTTGGATATGAATGTTAATTTTAAGGATCATAAAAAAATCTGTGCAGTTGAATATAAAGAGTGTCCCTGTAGAATTTATGTTAAATGTAATTGGTATTGTAATTTTTTTAAACTCTTCGCGAGTTTAAGCTATAATAAGATGAGGATTAAAGCTAAAGATTTGTTGGAAAGAGTTTGTGCTGACGTCAAAAATAATGTAAATTTTCATGAGTATATTGCAAAAGCCTCTAAAAGCTTAACTCAAAAATTTTTAAAGCAAGTTGAAATAGGTGATCTAGTTTATTGTACAACCGAGATGGATGATGTAATTTTTCTAAAAAAACCTAGTACTAAATATAGGAAATGTTTATTTCAAACTTTAGATTCAAAGATAAAAGAGCAGTGGGCTTTTTGTTTTCGGTGTATTTCTAAAGGGAATAAATATTTCGACTTTAAGGTTTTAGATTCGAAGGAAGGCAAACTTTTAGGTTTATTTGCTAGAGAATATGGATTTAGAGTAAAAGTTATAAATTTAAAAAAGTATAGTATAGTACGTATTTTTGGGGATAGTCAAGAGCAAGTAGATAATTTTGCAATTTCCTATCTTGTTAATGAAAATGTAATCTAAATTTAACAACTTACGCTTGGAGATATGGACCTGGCAATGAAATTGATATAAAATAAATATAATAAATAAGTTTAATTTCTTCAATTTTTTTTTTTTACTTTATTTTTAGTTTTGAACAGTTTTAAATAATCTTAACATATCAGTATTTTATAGAAAATAAAATTAATATCACATTCAAGGTTTTACACTCTAAGATTGAAAGGATAATAAAAGAAAATAGACTGGCGAATTAAATATTGGAAGATAGTGGAAGCAAATCTCAAAGGAATTTAAAATTTGTGTGCCCAACTTGTAAAGCGGAAAAAGTGTTATTAATTTCTGAATCAATTATCAGTCAATCAAAGAATTTAACCACCATTTCTATCCAAAAAAATGAGATTTGTGAACATCATTTTCAAGCGTTTGTTGATAAGGATTTTAAAATACGAGGTTATCAGAAAGTCGATTTTGAAATAGTTTCTGAAAAAAAGTTTCCTAAAGGCGATTTTATTATGAAAGTAATACTCCTTGGTGACTACAAAGTCGGTAAGACATCTATTACGAGGAGGTTTGTAGAAGATACATTTGAAGAGAATTATTTGTCAACACTTCATATGGAGATATCTAAAGTAAAAAAAACCTTTGGAGAAACTAACGTTACTTATATGTGCTGGGATATCGCGGCACAAGCTCTACCATCGACGCCTTCCAGTAACAGATTTTACGATGGAGCTCAATCTATTATAATTGTAGTGGATAGGACACGGAAAAGTACTTTAGAGAATGCTGAAAAATGGTATAATAAATCCGCTAAATCAATTTCAAGGAGAATTCCATTCTTTCTAGTTGGAAATAAGTCGGATTTAGATGAAGGTATAGTTATTAGCGAGGAAGATTTAAAAGATTTTGCTGAAAAATTCGATATAAATTTCATTCTTACTTCCGCCAAAACAGGAGAAAATATTAATGATTTATTTACTATTTTAGCTCAAATGTGTTTTGAATCCCAGAATTTTTAGAAGTTCTAAATTCTTGCTTCTTATATTTATTAAAAAAAAAAAGGTTGATTGTAGTAAAAAGCTTTATTCTTCTTTTTTGATCCATTTTACTAGCCAGTTGGGCATAACCAACGAGAGATAGGTAAGAATCATAAATGTAACCGCGAAAATCCAAGCTATATATACAAATACAGAATATCCAGGATGCCTATATAAAACGATCATTAACGTATCAGCTATAAACATTAGAAAGTACAATATAAGTGAGATCATGGAAAAGAATAATAATAATAATCCGAATCGCGTAACTTTTTCATCAGCTTTCTGTCTGGTTTTATAACATACTAAAGCTAGAGTTATATATACTACATAAGAATATAGTACTACAGCAGACGTTGAATATAACCTTATATTTAGTTTTCCTTCATAATCTTGTTGAGGTACCCCCCACCAATTCCAAGGTAAGAAAAGTAGTATAATTATTACAGCACCTATTATTATGAAGGGGATAAATCCTTTTCTACCTCTATCAGTTAAATCATCTACAAAAATATACAAAAATATATCAACAAGCACGACCATACTATATGCGAAAGGTAAAGAAAATCTATATACTTCTTTATAATATCCCGTCATTATTGCTTCTGCCATTCCTATAGCTAACACAATTAACGCTAGAGTTAGAAATGCAAACACCAGTGTTAAGTAGAGGGGTGGTTTTACTTGTCTCTCACGCCACTTTATAAACATTTTTATTGTAACATAAGTTGCAAATACTGATAAAATCAAATATAAAATAAAGATTGGAAAGACATTTGGATCAAACGGAGTATATGACATAATAATTACTTTGTTTTTCTCAATATATATTTTTATATTATAAATATTTAATAGAAAAATTGACTAAATTATTATGAATATTAAAAAATTTCTTATAGATTTTGGGAATAAGATTCTCTATTATCTCTTTATTACTGATTTTATAATAGCTACCTGGATTTGGATTAATACCGATACTACATTAAATCTATTTACAAAAATTATGGTCTTTCTCACTAGTTTGCCTATTGTATTTCTTCCTTCTTTAGCTAAAAGGATACTAAAAGATGCTGAAAATAGAGAAGAATCCATCAGATTATTTGATGTGGTTTATGGTATATTTATATGGATCTCTGCTCTAATATTGGGCTCAACTGAATTCAATATTGTCTCCTTAATAGCGATGGTTATAATATTGTTAATAATATACAATGTAATCTCGATGATAGCTTGGAGATATCACCCTCGCTTAAATTTTAGAATAATAATACCTTATATTATTATAAATGGCCTTATTATACTTTATTTAGTTCGGTTCTTCGATCAAGGGATAGACTATTATAGAACGGCAAATATAATTGAATTTGGATTAGGGATCATTATTTTAATTATAATTGCATTCCTTTTTGCTTATAATGAGCTTAGTGAGTTAAGGTATATCTTTAATCTATAGTTTTGACAACGATTTTCAATTTTTTTTATTTTTTATAAACCTATGATTTTAAATCATGAGATCATTCTATATAGCTGTCAGAGTACTTAATTAACCTTTACTAAGGAGTATTAAATATACATTCATGAGGAATTGTTCAAAAGAGATAGATATGATGATAGAAGAAAGAGAAAAAAAATTGGATCAAAAACTTGGAGAGGAAATACCAATGGAAGAAGAATCAAAAAAAAAGAATAGAACAAAAAATATATTCGCCTTTATATATCCCTATTTCCCTATGATTCAGATTTAATCTTCAAACCTTTTTTTTTATAATTCCGCGATTTGAAAATATTTACAAAATAATGCAATCCTATTCAATTTCTTTAAATTCTAAAACAGTACTTATAAATTAGTCAATTATTCTATATATTTTAAGAGTCCAGTTATTCATCTACTACAAGAAATAATTGGTAATATTAAATGTGGATAAAAAAGGTAAATAAAATGAAAGATGATAAGAAAAAGGATAGAGAAACGTTAGGAGAATTTCCCAAACTATTTTGGCCCATTTATTTTTAAGGGCATCTCTTTTTTTTAAATTTATTTGATTTATATCAAAATACTTATTTTTTATAATTCCCGGTTTACAAATTTTTTCCATTTTAAAGCCGTACTTTTATATTTGTAAATTAATCTATAGGTTACAGAGAGTCCAGTTATTTAACATGCACCAAAAAATAATTGGAATTAACTTATTGTATATGATTTAAAGGAGGTAAAAATTATGAAAGAAAAAAAAGAAGAACCAGAAGAAGAAAAAAGAGAAAAAAAATGGTATGAGTACAATATTTTTGGAATTTGGCCATATTTTCCAATTTAAGTTTTAATTTTTTTTTTAATTTTTTTTAGAATTTCGCTTGTTTGTTAAAAAAATTTAAAGTGTTAGAAATTAGATGTAGTATTTTTACATAATATGCCCTATATTTAATTAAAAGTATTGCAAATAAATTAAAAGCTGGTTTCTTGAAAGTAGAATTGATAAAATTTTAATAAAATATAATAAAAACCTTTAATTATTCAGTTTTTTATGATATAAACGATGAATAAGTTCGCAGAATATATGAAACATTGGAGAGAAAATAATTCCGATTTTGTTGAAGAGGAGTTTGAAATTTCTTATGGTTGCTGTTTGTTTCATGATAGTGGTGAATTAAGCAATTTCACTAATATTGATGATGACGAATTCGAGGATTATGAGGAATATTAAACCACTTTTCTTTAGTGATCATTCGGAACTTTCAGACGCCCTAATTCAATTCCTTCAAATTTTTTATAAATTAGTACATATTTAAGAATTTACTTTATCCGTTATAACAATATATTGTCTAGTTTTTACATTTAGTAATCCGTACTTTTAAATTTGTAATTAAAACATAGGGAGTTAAGAGTCCAATAAATAGTTCTAGATTTATTAGGATTAAATTTAATTACTCTAAAAGAGGAAAATACTATGATGCCTATATTAAAACCAAAAAAATTTTTCAATTATTATTATTTTTACCTGCCAATTTCAAATTAGTTTTTTTTTTTAAATTTTTTTTGTTATTTTGTTATGATAATTTTTATTAAATTAATTTTCGTTGGGTACAATCGGAGCCATTAAATCCTCTAATTCACTATTTATAATTCATTTCGTAAATATTTTTTCATGAATTTCGGATATTTTCTATTTTGGGAATCCCTTCCAAATATTCACTATCATTAATTTAAATTTGATTAAATTCTAAGAAACTTCACCTATTTTTTAAAATTTCATGTATATAAATAGATTAAAAATCCAAAATATATTTTATTAAATGTATATTAAAGTGTTTTTAATTAATTTATATCATAGTATAAGTGTAAAATAAAATAGTTTTAAAGAGTAAAGGAAATAAAGGTTATCCCCTATATCTTATCAATTATCCTTCTTCTTTCAATAATAATTTTTTCAACCATTGAGGAGGATTAAAAACAAGATAAAACTCTATCGTACACGACAAAAGTATAATTCTAGTTATTATTAACACAATTTCTATCATCCCTTTAAAAAATAAAGGTTTCAATCCGTCTAAACCTGCTCCAATGGCAAACGATATGACTGCAATTAAAAGAAATCTTCCTTTTAGCTTATTTTCGGGATTATCAGATTTCAATGATTCGAGCGCAAATATGATGCCTGTAATCAAGAAAACGAATAAAACCGAAATTAAGTAGAGTAATGCGAACCCCCTATACTCTGCGTCAACTGGACTATACATTTCTCCAATTACGGATACATCAGTAAATATAAAATAGAAAAATGCGATATAATAGATAATGCCTGTGACTGCCGCTATTGCCAGAATAAATTTTTGCTTTTCTACATACAAGAAATCGGTAAACGCAGTTAACCACATCAACAAGCCAATTGGTACAAATAAATTTCCGATGATGAAATATAATTCGGGACTGAATCCCTTTCCAGTTATTAACGCTGCTACAAAAGAAAATGCTGATGACCAGAAGATTTCCATCAAGATTATCCATGTAAATCCGACTAAAATTAACTCTCTTTTTTTTTGTTTGAAATATTTTGAAGCAATTTTAATTCCAATAACCGTAGATATAATAACATAAATTAAAGTAAGTGTACCATTCAATGTTTGAAAGGGCGTTAATGCCATTTTTTTTCTACCTCTACATTTTAATTAGTGCAATACTACAATCTATAATATTTTTGATTTCAATTCTATATAGACTGTCCTTACTTATTAATAAATTATTAATATAAAAGTCATTGTATAAGTAAAACAAAATAAAAAACTTAAAAGAGGAAAATACTATGATGCCTATATTAAAACCAAAAATTTTTTTCAATTATTATTATTTTTACCTGCCAATTTCAAATTAGTTTTTTTTTTTAAATTTTTTTTGTTATTTTGTTATGATAATTTTTATGTTTCTCTAAAAATTCCTTATAAGAACACATCCTATCTAACGCCTTAGCAGCTAACTCAATAGATTCAAAAATAGGGATCCCTACCTTGAATAACTCTTGTTTAAGTCTCAATATGTCTTTAAAATCATCTATATCGTCATTAATTTTGTTTGTAATACCAATTAAAGGTTTTTTTATCTTACTCTTTGCTCTAATAACAGCAGCAATGAACTCATCATCAATATGACGTGGTTTAATAAATACAATCACAGAAACAGTTGGATCCTGATCAATCGTAATAAGGGTCTTAGAAAATCTTTCAGCATCATATCCATATGCTCCTAAATCGAGTGGGTTCCTAAAAATTGTGTTAATCTCTGGGAGAAACATTTTAAATTGTTCTTTAGTTTCTTTATTCAATTTAGGAATTGAAAGATTGTTAATTTCCATGGTTTCGGCCAATTCAATAGATGATCCTCCTCCAAGAGCAACAACTCCTAAATTTCTATCAACCTGTTTTAATTCAATATAATTAAAGGCCATAGCAAGTGATGCTAATTCGTAAGAACCTTGCACTAAAATAGCCCCACATTGTTTTGCCATTGCTTCCCATAATTTTGAAGATCCCGCTAAGCCACCCGTGTGAGAATAAATCGCCTCTTTAGTTGCTTCACCATATCCGACTTTCCATAAAATTACGGGTTTCTGTTTTGATATTGATAGTTTTCTAGTAATATCTAAAAATTGGCGTCCTAGTTGTTGATTTTTAAGATTTTCTAGATAAATTCCAATTATTTTTGTATCGTCATCATTAAGAAAATATTTTAGAAAATCAATAACATTTAAATCAATCTGATTTCCAATTGAAATTATCTTACTACAATAGGTATAATAAGAGAAATTCGTAATACTTAGCATGAGTATAGAAATACTTCCACTTTGACTTATTAGGCCAAATCTCCCTGGTTCTGGAGTATATAACAAACCAAAACCTAGCTTATCTTTTGGATTATGTACACCTAAACAATTTGGCCCTATAATTCTAGTATTATATTTCTTTGCAATCTGTAAAAGTTCTTGTTCTAAATCATTATTTCCCACTTCAGAAAAACCAGAGGTAAATATTGTCACAAAAGGTACACCTTTTTTTCCAATCTCCTCCAAGAGTGAAGGACATAATTTTGCAGGTACAGATAAAATCACATAATCAATTAAAATATCGGTATCTAATTCCAGAATAGAACCATATACCTTTATTCCGCCTATTTCTTTACCTTTAAGACGAGGATTAAAAAGATAAATTGGTTTATCATATTTTAATGTCTGCAAACCTTTGAGAAAATACCCTCCTCCAAAACGATGTTCATTTATTCCTATAATACCTACTGCTCTGGGGTAGAATAGTCGTTCAAAGTCTATCATTTGATTAAATCGCCTTCATGATATTTATTTTTCATTGTTTTTATGCCTTTCCAAAAATTCTTTAAAGCTACACATTCTATCCAACGCCTTTGCAGTTAAATCTAAAGACCCAAAAATAGGTATTCCAACCTTAAACGCTTCTTTTTTAAGTCTCAATTTAGACCTATATTCATTGGTATCCTCTATCATTTGATTAGCCACGCATATCAAGGGTTTCTTCATTTCTGATTTTGCTCCAATAATAGCTTTAGTATATTTATTATCATACCGATAAGGTTGGATAAATACTATTACTGAAATATTTGGATCTTTGTCTAATGTAATTAAAGCTCTTCTAAGATTATCAGGGCTACCTCCCATTACTCCCAAATCAAGTGGGTTTCTAAGGATTGTATTAACATCTGGTAAGAACTCCTGTAATTGGTTCTTAGTATTTTCATTAAGTTTAGGGACTTTAAGATTGTGCATTTCCATATGATCAGTTAATTCGATTGTAGTCCCTCCTCCTACGGCAATAACACTTATATTTCTATTAATCTGACTAAGATCTAAATATTTAAAACCCATAGCTAACGTAACTAATTCCTTAGTACTCTGTACTAAAATGGCTCCAGATTGCTTAGCAAAGGCTTTCCATATTTGTGGGGATCCTGCCATTCCTCCCGTATGAGAAACTATCGCTTCTTTTGCTGATTCTCCATAAAATCCGACTTTTAATATAATTACTGGCTTTTGTTTTACTAAGGATAATTGTCTAACTGTTTCTATTAACTCATTCCCTGCTTTTTGGCCCTTAATATTTTCGAGGTACATTCCAATTATTTGCGTATCATTATCCGTTAAAAAATATTTTAAAAAATCAACAACATTTAAATCAATTTGATTGCCTATGGAAATTAATTTCGAGATATAGGTATTGCAAGTTGTCGAAGCCAAACCTATGATAGCGTTTGATAAAGTACCACTTTGGCTTATTATTCCAAGCTCTCCTGCTTCCTTAGCGGGAAAAAGTGCCATGGCTAATTTACCTTTTGGACTATGTACCCCTAAACAATTTGGACCAATAACTCTTACATTGTATCTCCTCGCAATATCTGATATTTCCTTCTCCAATTCATAGTTTCCTACTTCTGAAAAACCACTTGTAAAAATGCAGACATAAGGTACTTTCTTTTTTCCACATTCTTCTAATACTTGAGGACAATACTGGGCTCGTACCGCTATAATTGCATAATCAATCGGCTGCTCTTCTGGTATTTCCATGATGGAACTGTATACTTTTATTCCATCAAGTAATTCTCCCTTTAATCGGGGATTAAAAAGATAAATTGGCTTATCATATTTACTAAACTCTAAACACTTAAGGAAATAGCCTCCTCCAAAAAATTCCTTATTAGCACCGATGATTCCTACAGCTCTCGGGTAAAATAGTCGTTCTAAATCAGTCATTTTAAATTATTATTTAATGTGAAAATGAATATTAAAAAAAGCCTAGATTAATTTTGAAAATAACATATCGGTTATTAAACTATTCTTAAAAATTTAAAAGGATGAAAATTAGGATTCATGATTTTTACTAATAACTAAATATTAGCAAGAATTATTTACAAGCTAGATATATTTTGGTGACAACAATAAAACAATTTAAATAGTTATAATATATATTTTAAGATGAGGGTTTTATAAAAGCCCTATTAATGATCTATCCCACGACAAGAAAAATATAATATTTACCGAAAAGTGAGATAAAACTAATTTGGTGAGTTAATTTACTAAAAATAATAGTGATAGTTCTCAAGATGAAAGAATTCTGAAATTTATATGTCCCATATGTAAAAAAGAGAAAGATTTAAAGATTTCAGAATCAATAATAAACCGTTCTAAGAATTTAACAACAGTATCCATTCAAAAAAATGAAATTTGCGAGCATCACTTTCAAGCATTTATAGATAAGGATTTTAGAATTCGCGGTTATCAAAAAGTCGATTTTGAAATAGAATCTAAAAAAAAACTCCCTAAAGGGGATTATTCTATAAAGGTGATTGTTGTTGGGGATTATCAGGTTGGTAAAACTTCTATCATAAAAAGATTTAAAGAAGAAATATTCACTGAGGGTTATTTACCCACTCTTCACTTGAAAATTTCAAAGGTAAAAATTAATTATGGAGAGACAAATGTTAATTTTTTGTGCTGGGACGTAGGAGGACAGAATACTCAAATGACTCCTTTTAGGAATCGCTTTTATGAGGGCGCACAAACGGGTATAATCGTTGTAGATAGAACAAGAGAAAAAACATTAATAAATGCTGAAAAGTGGTATCAAGATTCCACAAAATCAAATAAAATTCCATTCATCTTAATAGGAAATAAATCAGATTTGGTGGATGATATCGTTGTAGATGAACAGGATTTGAAAGATATGGCTGAAAAGTTGGATATTAATTTATTTCTCACTTCCGCCAAAACGGGCGAGAATATTAATAATTTATTTACGAACTTAGTCTACATGTATTTCGAATCTCGGAATTTTTAAAAGAAGATTTTTATCGAGATATTGAAAGACTTAGCTAAGTTAACCTCCTGTTATGGGAACTGAAACATATAAGTCCTCACCATCGTTTAGCTTTGTTTTAAGCTTATTAGCGACATTCCTCCCATTTAATAAAACGACAATCTGTGGGTGGAGATTTTTTTTATTTTTACTTAATAAACCTTCATCAAGCTTATTTTTATATTCAGCGGTAAACTGTTTTATTATATCCCCAACAGTTTTACCTTCATATTCTACGAATGGTTTATTTATTTTTAATCGAAATATGTTTAACAATTGCAATTTTATATGGGCCATATTATCTCGTTCTAACCTTAAGTGTTTAAATAAATATGGATAATATCCTAAATATATCTTATGAAAGTGATTTATAAGTCTCATTACTACAACATTTAAGATACTAAGAGAAAATAAAAATAAAAAAAAAGTTGTATAATTTTAAGGAATAATTTGTTACCCTCCAGCTAGAGGTGGGAAAATGGCAACTGTGTCACCATCCTTGAGGACAGAATTACGATCATAGCTAGGTCTTCTATTAACCAGGATTATGGTCTTTTTTTCTTTAGGTATACTATATTTCTCGAATATAGTATTTATGCTACTACCTTCTGGTAAATCTTCTTCTGCTTTTGCAGGTCCATATTGAGTAAGATCTGCAAACAACTTAATTGTAATAGAAACCATATCGCTCTTCTCAATCATTATCAGTCGGTTGAAATGTTAAAATACCATTTATATAAGAGGCTCATATTTGTTGGAAATAGTGCCACCGTATCCCCTGCTTTTACCGTTTTTCTTAAACCCGAATATTTATGATTAACAAATATATGACTTATTTCGGATTCTTCTATCAAAAGGTTATCAATTATATCCATGATCCTCTCAATTCCCATATTTTCTATATTGAAAATGGCTGGTGCTCCTATATTATCCGTTTTTTGAGTTATTTTTTTTTTTAAATCGCCGAATAATTTGATTTTTATTGACATTGTTGTCTTTCCTTTAACTTCCCCAAACTTTATCTAACTCCTCATCAGGTACATTAAACACTTCGTTGGTAGGTGCTACTGGTTCTGTCCTTAAGAATTCTGGTAATCTATCGTCCAATGAAGTGAATCCTGCGGCTTTATTAAATTTCAATTCTACATCGATAATTGATTGTCCAATGGGGGCAACATCCGCTACAGTTAGACTGGTGCCATATACTCCGTTAATTGATTCAACTACACCTTCCAAACCTGCGGGAATATCTAGGACTGCAAATGCAATGAATAAACAATAACCGGCTGCGTCTATAGCTGCAGTTGCTAATTGTAAACCCCGTGATAAATCGGCTTTGTTCACATCTCGGGGATCTGCTTGGCCACCTACTCCCATTATTTCTGTAGCAATTGCATATCCTGCAGTGTGATCAGCTCCCATAGGAGATGTCGCATAGGTAACACCGATCCCTTTTATAGCTCTCGGGTCATAAGCAGGAAGCCCTTGACCTTTAACAGTTGGAATTCTCCATACTCCCAATGCTTTACCGGTAAATTCTGTGCCGTTAGCAATTATTCTTCCTAATGGACTCTTCTTACCAATTTCTTCTAAGAGTTTTAAAGCTCCCTTACTGTCTCCAAAATTTAATAACCCTCCTTCCATGGCTACTGCTAGAGTATCACCTGCTTCTATTGTATCTACCCCTAAATCATTACATACTCTGTTAAGCTCACCAACATCATCCAAATTATATATTCCACTGTTTGGACCTAATGCCCACAAAGACTCATATTCAAGAACTCCTACAGGATCCTTACCGTTTGGTTTAGTCCAAACTTCTGAACATCTTATGACACAACCAGTATTACACGCATGAGGCTTTACACCTCCTCTTTTCTGAATCTCTTCCGCCTTTGCTTCTCCAGATACCATCGCAGATCTATCATCACTCCCTGCTGAGAAATTTCTCTGAGGCAACCCTCCTGCTTCATTTATTATATTTACTAGTACAGCAGTACCATATGAAGAGAGAGCTCCACCCGGTTTTGTAACATCGTGTGTAGCAAGTGCATTCACAAGCTTTTTAACACCTGCACTAAAAACCTCTTCATTTGCTATTTGTACGCCAGGAGCTCCTGTTTCATCAAGCACTATAAATTTCAGCCCTCTTGATGCCATAACTGCTCCAAGACCCCCTCTACCGGCATATCTACTTGGTAATCCTTCAGGGTCGCTAAATGAAATTCCCGACATGGCTCCACCTAACTCCGCTGCGATACCTACTCCACAAACATGAACTTTTTCTCCAAACTCGCTTAATATTTGTTTATACACTCCATATAATCCTTTTCCCACCCATTGATTAGCTTTACTAAATTCAGCACCGTCTTTATTAATTTTAAGTAGATGATAATCTCCGCCTTTTGCTTGACCCTCAACAATGATTGCAGCAATTTGAAGTTTAGCCAACGCATGAGCAAAATTAGTCCCTGCATTTGCTTCTTTAATCCCGCCAGTTAAAGGCGATTTTCCTCCCACAGAAAGCCTTCCACAGCTTGGTGCTCTTGTACCAGTTACTAAGCCCGGAGCAAATACAACTTTTGCACTTGGCCCTAATGGATGACACATCGGATCAACCTCTTCTGCTACTATTGTTGATGTCATACCGCGTCCCCCTAAAACAGCATATTTCTCAGGTACTTCTTCATATTTCGCCTCAAGATTACTCATATTTACTCTTATAATTTTCTTTGTCATAATTTCACCTTTTATTTACAATTTGTAATTTCTTTGACACATTAATGTCAATTTAAAATTAAGTCACGTTTCATATTTAACTATATCTTAAGTTAAAATGAATAGCGTTATGTATAGAAGGAAATAACGCTTTAGTTATTATTGATAAAAGGAATAATACTCTTATTATTCCCTTAGTCATATTTGTCAAAATTCTCTATTTTATAAGTCATTTCGGGAAATTATCTTTTAAAATTTTTAAAAAAGTTATTAGAATTTGTTTCTTTGCTAAAATTGTGGAAGTTAGAAAATTAAGAGTAATCTATCTCTTGTCATTTATTGGAGATCTTACATTATCTATGCTTCTTGTAATCACAATTTTATACGGCACAAAAATCGGTTTGTCAACTATCGAAGTCGGACTGATAGGTGGATCTTATGGATTTGCTTATATTTTTATGCCGTTCATCTTAGGAAGATTTAGTGATAATATTAGCCGGAAAACCAGTTTAATGATAGCTATATCCGGTCAAATGATTCTTGCTTTGGCTTTTCTTTTTATCATCACTCAAACAAGTGATTTCATTTTTTATGGATTATTTCTGGTTCTTTTTTTGTATGGAATTGTTTATGGTTTTTTTTGGCCGTCCATAGAAGCATATGTATCAGAAAATACTGAACATTCGTCTAAAGAACATGAAAAAGGAATTGGTAATTTTTGTATATCATGGTCTTTAGGATTTGCAATTGGACCTTTTTTAGCGGGATTGTTTTACGATTTTAATATGGTGTTGGCTCTAATCTTAGCATTTACATTATACACTTCAGCTTTTTGCTTAATTTTGTTTAAAATGCCAAAAATTAAACCAAAAAATAAAGATCAACTTATAGAATCTAATAAAATAAACAATCAAGTGAATATTAATTCTAATTCAAGAAAAATCTTGGTCCTGTTATTAATGGGTGTTTTTATTTATGCTACGATTTCTAAAACACTATTATCATATTTTACGAATTACGCTGCTTTACCTGAAGGTTTAAACTGGAATGGCACTCTTATCGGTCAAGTCCTGTTCTTTTTTGGATTAGGAAGAACTACTTATTTTATTATTGCCCGCTTTCTTAAAAATTCGTTTTCTGCGATAACTCAATCATTTCTTGTTATAGGACTATGTTTAATAGCGATTGCTTTATTGTACCATCCTGCTTTAATAGCAATTATCTTCTTTATAACCGGATTTTTCGTAGGAAGAACTTATCTTGTCTCTTTAGAACTATTATTGAAATATGAACAAGAGAAAAAGGGCGCAAAAGCAGGAATCTTTGAAAGTATAGTCGGAATCGGGTCTGCTTTATCTCCTTTATTAGCAGGTAT
>SDBS01002144.1_pt1 | contig 19841 bp, 20 predicted proteins | sample 2277091 | NCBI WGS metagenome assembly SDBS01 (sample SAMN10404972, study PRJNA504765) | marine sediment metagenome | isolation source: marine sediment core GS10_PC15, 163 cmbsf | place: Arctic Ocean: Southern Knipovich Ridge | collected 2010 | reverse complement strand
CGGACTTCATGAATAGAGTGTATTCGTTTGGTATAGAATAATATACGTTCAGTCAGTGTTGTTTTTCCGGAATCAATATGGGCGCTGATGCCAATATTCCGCATTTTAGAAATATCTGCCGTCATTAGTGAAATCCTCTTTTGAGTGAGTGATAATTTTTGAGTGATAAAAACTTCAAGAAGGGCAAAAATAATCAATTTTGCGGCAAAAGTCAAGGCATTGGGAGATGCTTCAGCAATTCTAAATTTGGCAGATAAGTTCTGTATGGCATAAACATTGCCGTCTTAATCTTCCTTGAATATGAGTCTATACATGAGAATCAACCGGATAATAATGCCTTTCTCCATCAATTTTCCGAATAACAATGATTACCGTCATTGTATTGACATCTTTCTAAGTGGTATTTCATCGACTTCAAGAGAAGTTAATTCTACATTTTCACTAGCGTTCTGAATATCGATACCGACTAATTTACCGGAGTCATCAAAGTCCAGTACTATTCCGGGAGCAACTTCTTGAGAATCGGCGCTCGTTTTTTCAGATAAGTCAATGTAAAGTGAATCGGTTTCTTTATAATAATGAAATTTCATCTCAATCCTCCCTAAATCCTCTATCTGGAAATGCATTATGAATTGTTTCTCTGTCGGAGAGTGTCACAACCCTTAAATACTTCCCTAGTTCATTTACAAAAATCCAATGTCTGATTCTTCCATTTTCCTGGGTTTCAGTTTTTATTGGTGACATTACAGCTTTTTCACATCATTCTTTTTTGATATACGGACGTTTTCTTGAAACCTGCTCTTGAAAGTATCGTGTATATTTCACCGGTAAAGATTACTATAAATAGTTCCTTTCGGAAATAGGTTAATCTATCCCCCTTTTTATCCATACTTTAGTGGAAAAACTTGCAATTATTATTACTCAAGAAAAGAAATTTAGCAAATCCCTTGCATGAGTCATCCCACTGGGTGAGGGTTGATGTCAGACAGCTAATGATTTATTTCGCAAATACCTTAAATACCGGTATTGACAGAAATATATCTCTGGCCGGCTCCGGATTATTCATCAGGAATTCCGTCAATACCTGCCAGAAGATTGCCTCAGCGCGGCCGCTTGAAGAGCTCAGCTCCTGAAACGGCCCTGCTGAAGCTTTTCGCAGCCTCCGGCAACCGAGTATTCTGCTCATCCTGAAAATTTTTGGCGGGTTTCGAATCCACTTGACCAGTATCCGCATATTATGTTATTTTCAGATACGTAAAATCAGATAATTGAGGTTGAAAGATATGTATACTTTGGTGGAAATTAAAGGGAAACAGTATAGGGCGGAGAAGGGCGCTCTTCTAAAGATCGACCGGGTTGATAAGGCAAAGGGCGAGTCTCTGGAATTCACATCAGTTCTCTTTGTATCGGATGAAAAAAAGATCAAGATCGGCACACCCTATGTAAAGGGTATAAAAATAAAAGCCATTGTTGAAGAACATGGTAAGAATAAAAAAATTACTATCTATAAATACAAAAAGCGCAAGAATTACCGCCGAAAGCAGGGACATAGGCAGCAGTACTCATTAATTCGTGTTCAGGATATTCAAGGGTTAGGTTCCGGTAAAGCCGTCCAGGCAAGCAAAGCCGGCCATGCCCCGAGGTAAAGGCATTTGATTGAACTTAGGATCAACCTGCATCGGGATGGTTGTCTTAAGGGTTTTCAAGCTTCAGGTCATGCGGGAAGCGGTAAAAAGGGTGAAGATATTGTTTGTGCAGCGGTAACTGTTTTACTGCGCACTGCTGCCCGCCTGATCTCCGGAGAGAAAGGACTTGAAACTGGGGGCGAGGCGCTCAGGCCGGGTGAAATGACCTTTTTCCTGATAAGTATGCCTGCTGAATATAGAGAATGGGTAAAAGGAATTACCGATTTTTTGCTGGGCGGGCTGTTCGATTTAAAAGATGAATTTCCGGATTATCTAAAAATCGATATTTCCGGAAAAGTTGCAGTGGAGGATTAATTATGGCACATAAAAAAGGTGGTGGAAGTTCAAAAAACGGTCGTGATTCAGCGGCTCAGAGACTGGGTGTTAAAAGATATGGCGGCGAGATGGTTCGCGCCGGCACAATTATTGTAAGACAACGAGGTACTAAATTTCATCCGGGAGAAAATGTCGGGCGTGGTAGGGATGATACTCTCTTTGCCCGGGCAGATGGAAAGATTCTTTTCCATGTACGAAAGGGGAGAAAATTAGTATCTATCGAGGTCTAAAGAAAGAGTACACTGCCGTGAAGGGATTTGTCGATGAGACATTGATAGAGGTCTCGTCCGGTGCCGGCGGAGCAGGATCAGTACATTTCCGCAGGGAAAAATATATACCACGGGGCGGCCCTGACGGCGGAGATGGCGGTTGCGGCGGTAAGGTCTGCTTTACAGTAAAAAGAAATCTAAAGACCCTCTCTCGTCTGAAAATGAGAAGGATTTTTAAGGCTGAAGACGGCAAGGCCGGCAGAGAGAGGCGCCGGCACGGCAGGGATGGTAAAGATGTAGAAATCGAAATCCCGCCGGGGACCCGGCTCATCGACCCTGATACGGATAGGCTGATCAAAGATTTTTGTGACAGAGAAGAAACCTGGACCTTTCTGAAAGGTGGGCGCGGCGGCAAGGGTAATTGGCACTTTCGCAGCGCTACCCGGCAGGCGCCGATGTATGCTCAACCCGGAAAGAGCAATCAGTCTGCCAGGGTTCTGGTTGAGATGAATATTATTGCTGATATCGGTCTGGTGGGACTGCCGAATTCAGGTAAGTCCACATTGCTCTCCCTGTTAACTAATGCTCACCCGAAAATTGCCGCCTATCCTTTTACCACCCGCATTCCCAATATCGGGGTGCTGCGGAGGGGTGAGCAAGATATAATAATTGCCGATATTCCAGGTATAATTGAAGGCGCTGCCACGGGCAGGGGCCTGGGCTTAGGTTTTTTAAAACATATAAAGCGAACCAGGGCTCTGCTGTTTCTAATTGATCTAAGTGATACAGGATGGCTGGATACAAAAGCGCTCCTGGAGAAAGAGCTTCAGGATTATCAGGGAGGGCTTTTAGGAAAACCGCGTCTCTTTTTGGGTACCAAGTTGGATCTGCCGGATGCCCCTGCCAATCTGGAGAGTCTGCAATCAAGGCTGAAAGGAGAAGAGATTCTTGGCATATCTGCCCGTCACAACATCGGAATCCCTGAGCTTATAGATAAACTTGGCAGAATAGTTAATTTATGAAAATTGCGGTTATAGGCGGGACTTTCAACCCGATACATTCGGGTCACCTTTTCCTGGCTGAAGAGGTACGTCTGGAATTTAATTATGAGCGTATTATCTTTATACCAGCCAATTTACCGGTACATAAAGAGTTGACTGATGGAATAGAGCCGCTGCACAGGCTGGAAATGGTAAAAATTGCTACAGCTCCATATCCGGATTTTGCGGTGGATGATTGTGAGCTTAGCCGCGGCGGCGACTCTTATATGATAGAGACCATGACTGACATGATCCGGCGTTATTCGCCTGAGGGGAAACCGGGTCTGATAATTGGCGATGACCTGGCAAAAGATTTTTTTTCCTGGAAAGATGCACGCCCTCTGGCTGAAATGGTTGATTTAATCATTGCTCACCGCCTTACGGTTAGCGAAGCGCCAATAGATTTTCCCTGTAAATATGTAAATAATCTGCTTCTTTCCATATCCTCAACCGAAATTCGGCGGAGAATTAGAGAGGGCAGGGCGGTAAGGTCTATACTTCCGGATAAAGTACTGAGCTATATAAAGCAGCAAGGCTTGTATAAGTAAAATGAGAAACCTTACCTATTTAACTCGAGTTAAATGAGAAATTGAGGGAAAATGTCAAAGATTAAGAAAAAACGGGACAAGAGTATTTTTCTCTTGGGGCTGATAATAATTATTCTGGCGGCTACAATTGTTTTCGGATATTTTCAATTACGTACGGATCCACTAACTGAGAAGCTGAAACAGGGAGTGGACTACGCAATTTTATTTGCTATTGCCGGTGATCAGGACTATCGTTTTTTTGAGGTTTTCCTCTACAACCCGGATACGCATAAGGGAGCTGTGGTTTTTATTCCGGGAAATGTAGGGGCGATAATCGAGTCGCTCAAGCGGGTTGATCGGGTGGATATTCTTTATAAAGCAGGCAATCTGGAGGAGTTTAAACGCAAGATCGAGGAGCTCATTGGTATTGAGATAGATTTCACTGTGGACTTAAATGAAAATGGGGTTAAGGATCTGGTTGATCTTTTAGGAGGGCTCGAGCTATTCATTCCCAACCCCGTTGATCTGATATTTAATAATAGGCATATTCTTCTTCCCTCGGGTTCTGTAGTACTGGATGGCGATAAAATGGTGGATTTTATCGCCTATGAAGATTCCCTGGAGTCAGAGATTGATCTGGTGGCCAGAAAACAGAAATTCCTCCAGGCTTTGCTCAAAAAAATAGGCGAACGTGAGGCTTTTCTGTTGAAGCCGGTTCCTTTTAAAACCTTAAAAAATATTTTTATCACCAGTTTTTCTGCAAGGTCTTTAAATTCTTTTGTTGCTGAAATGAAGAATTTTGTTTCTGAAAGGCTGATTTTTCAACGGGTACTGGGAAGCAGAAGAACCGTTGATCAACAGGTGCTGCTGTTCCCCCACTTTGAGGGCGATCTATTGAAAGAGACGGTAAAACAAACCCGGGAAACTATTGCTAAACTGGAGTTATTCAGTGAAGAGGAAATGACTATTACTATGGAAATATTAAATGGCACTGGGACAAATGGATTAGCCAGACGTGCGGCTAATGTTTTCCAAAGCTTTGGTTATGACATTGCCGGCATCAGTAACGCTGATAATAATGATTATTTGAAAACAATTGTTATTGACCGGAAGGGAAGACTGGAAGGCGCTCAAAAGGTAGCTGATTTGATAAAATGCAGTAGGGTATATTCCCGTCTTAATGAATCTGTTGACCCAACCATAGACGTGACATTGATTTTAGGAAAGGATTTTGATGGAAGATTCTGTAAAGAATAACGTTCTTGCCGTTGCCCGGCTTTTAGACGAGCATAAGGCTGAAGATACTACTGTATTAAATGTGGCTAATAGCTGGACCGATTTTTTCATTATTACTACAGTGCGCAGTCAGCTTCACTTGAAGGGACTGGTGCGTAGATTAGCTGATTTCTTTGCGGTGAATCATATTGAAACGCTCAATAGGCATAAAAACGTTGATGACTCGGGATGGGTACTTATAGATTGCGGAGAGTTTGTTGTGCATTTGATGGATAAAGAAATGCGTTCTTTCTATGAACTTGAAAAGCTTTGGTTTAATTCGAGCCTTATCTATCAGTCATCAAAATCGTCGTAGTCCAGGTCATCGTCGAGGTCGTAATCGTCGTCAAAAGCATCTTTTTCATCATCCTCATCTTCCTTTTCATCCTCATCTTCCTTTTCATCCTCATCTTCATCGTCATCGAAAGCATCTTCCTCTTCATCATCATCGTCTAAATCATCGTCATAGTCATCTTCATCATAGTCTTCGAAGTCATCTTCTTCATAGTCTTCATCAAAATCGTCGTCATAGAGCTCATCTTCATCATTATTGCCGGTGTTGTTATCGATTGCCTGGAGAAACGGCCAGTAATTTGGAGCCAAATTAATATTCTCTGTGGTAATCAGCTCATCGTAGAAACCTGGTAACATGCCTTCCTATCAATCCTTTCTCTCTATATTGTTTCCAGCTTAAATCTAAGTTCTTCAATAACTTTGTGTCAACTAGTTTTTATGAAATACTGCGTAAAAAATCTTGTTTTTTACCAAGATTTTAGTAAAATTATTGAGTAGTTGCCCATAACGGTACACAACGGGCACACGACACCCTGGGGTCATGCTCTGTTTGTCAGTTAGTGGTTGCATATAATCCTTATTTTGGATACTATACCTGACAGATGGATGAGCTTAGTTGCCTGGCACCGGCTAAGGTTAATCTATACCTGAAGGTGCTCGGCAGGCGGCCGGATGGATATCATGAGATATTATCTCTATTCCAGATGGTTTCGCTCTACGATACTCTAAATATTTGTTCTTTGAAAAAGAAAAACGCGCTGCAGCTGGAAGGGAACTTCGATTGTTCTGCGCGGGAGAATCTGATATTTCAAGCAGTGGAAATATTCCGCAGAGAAACCGGTATTAACCATGGGTGGAGAATTATCGTTGAAAAAAGGATACCGGCAGGCGCTGGATTAGGTGGCGGTTCCAGTGATGGAGCAACTACTCTATCAGCTCTGAATACTCTCTGTAAAAATCCTTTAAGACCTGATCAGTTAATCAAGCTCGGACTTGCTCTGGGTAGTGATGTGCCATTTTTTTTGGCGGCGCCGGCTGCCTGCATCGGCGGCAGGGGAGATCAAATACAACCGCTGGTGCCGCGAACGGATATTAATCTGGTCATTATCTACCCTGGTTTTAAGATAAATACGGCTGCGGCTTACCGCTGGCTCAACATAAAGAAACTTATTAATCCTGGTACCTTTGAATCAGGAGTGAATGCCGGTAAAATTATTAAAATGTACCGGTATAATCCGGTTAACAGGTGGAAACTGGAAAATACTTTTACCGCTGCTATAGAAGGACGTTTCCCGCAAATCAGCCGCTTGAGGAAAGAATTGAAAGAGTTAGGCGCTTTGTATAGCGGTCTTTCCGGAAGCGGTCCGACGGTCTTTGCTATCTTTGACCGGCACTCCACGGCAAAAAGAGCCGAAAGTATACTTACCAGTTGTTATACCCTGGTTAAAAATATTCATGCTCTTGATAAAATACCTGTTGGCACATTAAAATATATGTAGTCCTTGAAAAATGTTGAGTTCTGGCAGGAGGTGAGGCATGGAAATCACAGACATCAGGATTAAAGAGGTGACTACCGGCGGTAAACTCAAGGCTTATGTGACAGTTACCTTTGACGACTGTTTCGTTGTACATAATCTTAAGATAATAACCGGACAGTCGGGAATGTTCATTGCGATGCCCAGCCGAAGAACAAAATCAGGAGAGTATAAGGATGTCGCTCATCCGATAAATTCCTCATTTAGACAGATGATGCAGAAAGAGATTATTGAGGAGTTTGGAAAAATTACTCAAAATGAGCAATCTGCAGCAGAAGAATAAAATTATAAAAAGTACAAATAAAAAATTGGGACGTTGGCAAGTGGTAAGCCACCGGTTTTTGGTATCGGCATGCGCAGGTTCGAATCCTGCCGTCCCAGTAATTACAAAGAAGGAGATTTTAATGGAGGAAAAAACACTTACAATTTTACTGAAAAGTAAAAATACAAAGCGGGAAAATCGCCGGCTGCGCAGAGAGGGAAAGATTCCTGCCGTTATTTACGGTAAAACTGATAGTCAAGGCATAATTATTGATGAGCATGAGTTTAATACTAAGTTTCCAGTTATCTCAGAGAGCATAATTATCAATTTAAAGAGTGACTCCAGTGTGCATAATGTCCTGATAAAGGATTATCAGGAAAACATTATAACCGGTAGAGTACAGCATATCGATTTCTATGAGATTGAGAGAGGGAAAATTCTCCGAACCAATGCTCCGGTGCATTTAAAAGGTACTTCAATTGGTGTAAAAGAAGGAGGTGTATTAGAGACTCTGATGCATGAACTGGAGGTCGAATGTCTTCCCAAAGATCTGCCGAAGGAGATTTTGATTGATATTTCGGCCTTAGAAGTGGGAGATTCTATTCATGTTCGGGATATCGAACCACTGTCAGGAGTGCGCATTATAACTTCTCAGGATCAGGTGATTTGCATTGTTGAGCACAGACGCGTTGAAGAAGTTGCCGAAGTTGTAGAGGAGGAAGAGGAAGAAGGAGAAGGAGTACTTGAAGAAGAGGAAGAGGCTGAATCCTCTGAGGAGTAGTATCTGACACTGATGGTTATCGGCCTGGGAAACCCGGGGACCGTATATGCGGATACCCGCCATAATGTGGGCTTTAAAGTGGTCGACCTGATAGCCAGGCAATTGGGGATTAGATTTAAAAGATCACCGTTTAAGAGGTATTTGATTGCCGGGAATATTACACCCGCTTTAAACGAGAAGTTATACCTTGTAAAGCCTCTTGCCTATATGAACAGATCGGGAGTGATCATCAATGAATTACTGAAGAGAACTTCTTTATCCATCAATGAGCTGCTGGTTGTTTACGATACTCTGGACCTTCCCCCCGGAATTTGCCGGCTCAAGAAAAAAGGTTCCGCTGCGGGGCATAAAGGCCTGACCTCAATTATTGAACATCTTGGTTCTAATGAATTTTTGCGTCTCGCCATAGGCATCGGACGCCCCAAAGTGCAGGGCAGGATTGAGGACTATGTGCTCACCGCTCCCCGTAAGAAGGAGGCGTTAATCCTCGATGAGGCCATAGTCCGTTCGGCGATGAGTATTTTATGCCTTCTTGAAGAGGAACCGGAAAAGGTAATGAATGACCTCAATAGAAAAGAAAGGTGAAATTGAGCGAAAAGTATTACGCTATCTGCAAAGCGAGGATATCGAGAGGGGAGCAAAATTATTAATTGCATTTTCCGGAGGCCCCGACTCTACCGCGCTCCTCTATATCCTTAAGGATCTTCGAACCGATTTTCCGCTTGCCCTCAGTTGTCTCTATGTCGATCATGGTATTCGCCGTGGCGAGGAGATTGATAGAGAAATTGATTTTATTATCAGCACCTGCCGTGCCTTGTCTGTTAAATTGAGAATTGAGAGAATACCCCCTGGTGAGCTGCGGGCTTTAGCCAGGAACTCCGGACAAAGCCTTGAAGATATTGCCAGGCGGAAACGGTATGAGTTTCTCTACCGGTGTGCTGAGCATGCAGGCTGCAGGCATATTGCCCTGGGACATACTGCAAATGACCATCTGGAAACCCTGATTATGAGATTTTTTCAGGGTTCGGATTTTTCCGGGCTTACCGGTATTCCCCGCCGCAGAGGGAAGATAATAAGACCAATATTCTTCTGCTCACGGGATGAGGTGTTGCAGTATTTGGGGTTGCGCAAAATCGACTTCAGGATTGATTCAACCAACCAGAGTGAAGAGTACCTGAGAAATAAGGTTCGCCATAGACTTATTCCGGTTATCAGTGAAATCTTTCCGGGGTTCCGGCAGAGTCTCAATTCACTGTCAGAAAAGATGAGGGAGGTAAAAAGCCTGGTTGATGAAGAAGCTTCCAGGCTGGTGTGGCAGGAAGTTTCAGGAGGGTTTCGTCTGGATTTCGAGGAATTCTTAAGCTGTCACGGAGTGCTCAGAATCTACACCCTTTTTCAGCTGCATAACAGACTGATCAGCGATGAGGAGAAGAGAGTTCCATATCGTTTTTTCTCAAAAGTTCTTTCCGATGAGTTTCTTCATGGAAAACGGGTAATACTTAAGGGTTACGGGATTCGGCTGCTGCATAAGGGGCGGTACCTTTTTCTGGAGAGGGATGTTGTTTGTCACTATAAAAAGGGTTATCTTATAGTCATCGAAGAGAATAGAGAATACAGGATAGAGGATTTCAGTTTCCGGTTTTTCAAGGGTAAAAGAGAATATGCGGCAGGTCAGATTGTCCTGCCGCAGCAGCAAGTTAAAGAACCATTGGTAATTCGTTCCAGGAAACCCGGCGACCGTTTAGTGCTGAAGGGAGGATCTAAATCAGTCAAAAGACTCTTCAGTGAATGGGCAGTGCCCGACGAATTGAGGTGCCGTATCCCGGTTCTGGCAGATAGAGGAGGGGTGCTGGCGGTAATGGGCGGGGTTTTTGGCTATAAAGATCGAATTCGCAGTGGAATGGAAAATAGATCTATGATGAATATGATAATCGAATATCACAGAGGTGAGGAAAGGTGAACAATAATAAGAACGATTCGGGGAAAAAGAAACCTGAACCCGGCTTTCCCGGGTTTAACTTTAATAATCGCATGGCCCTGATCTCGCTGGTTGTGTTGATCGGCTTTTTTATCTTCTTTTTTATCTACAGTGATCAGGGCGGCGGGCGTGAGATACCATATTCCGTATTCCTTGGCTACCTTGATCAGGGTATAATTGGAACAGCAGAGATCATCGATCAGACGGAAATCCGGGGAACTCTTAAGGGCCAAACCGGGGAAACAGCCTTTTTTAAAACCTCTATTCCCTACCCTGACCCTAATCTAATTGACCGATTAATAGCCAAAGGAGTTAGATTAACCGGGGGTGTGAAGGATATTACACCCTTAAGGATATTTATCGAGTTCCTACCCTGGGTATTAGGATTTGTTTTTATCTGGTTCATGTTCCGGCAGGTGCAGGGAGGCGGTAACCGCGCTTTTAGTTTCGGTAAAAGCAGGGCCAAGAAGTATCTTGATACCGATAAAAAACTCTCTTTCAAGGATGTCGCCGGGCAGGAAGAAGCCAAGTATGAGCTTCAGGAAGTGGTGGAATTCCTCAAACACCCGGATAAGTTTACCAAGATAGGCGCCAAGATACCCAAAGGCGTGCTGCTGGTTGGGCTTCCCGGCACCGGTAAAACCCTGCTGGCCAAAGCCATTGCCGGCGAGGCAAATGTACCCTTTTTCCATATGTCGGGATCGGACTTTGTTGAGATGTTTGTCGGCGTAGGAGCGAGCAGGGTCAGAGATCTTTTCGAGCAGGGGCGCAAAAACGCACCCTGTATCCTTTTTATCGATGAGCTCGACGCGGTGGGCAGAACCCGCGGCGCGGGTTACGGGGGCGGCCACGATGAAAGAGAACAGACCCTCAATCAGATGCTGGTAGAGATGGACGGTTTTGATACCAAAGAGGGAGTGATCCTATTAGCGGCTACCAACCGTCCTGATGTGCTGGATCCGGCCTTATTACGACCGGGCAGGTTTGACCGCCAGATTGTCGTGGATATGCCTGATTCGCGGGAGAGGGAAAAGATATTAGAGCTTCACTGCCACCCGTTGCCACTGGCGGATAATGTGGAACTGAAGAGGATTGCCCGGGCTACTCCGGGTTCCTCCGGAGCGGACCTGGCGAACCTGGTAAATGAAGCTGCCCTTTTTGCTGCCCGGAAAAGCAGAAAAAAGGTGGATATGATTGATTTTGAGGAGGCCAGGGATAAAATACTAATGGGTATTGCCCGGAGATCAAAGATTATTCCTCCGGAGGTTAAGAAGATGACTGCCTACCATGAGGCCGGTCATGCCCTGCTCCATTATTACCTGCGGAATGCCGACCCACTGCACAAGGTAACCATAGTACCCCATGGCCAGGCTCTGGGTGTTGCCTTTTCCTTACCGGAGGCTGATGCCTATTCCAGGAGTAGGGGATGGCTGGAGGATAGAATTGTAATATCCATGGGTGGTTACGCGGCAGAGGATATAACTTTCCACGAGAGCACTACGGGGGCTCAGAACGACATTGAGCAGGCAACCGATATTGCCCGCAGGATGGTATGTGAATGGGGAATGAGCACAAATTTGGGTCCCATTGCCTACGGACAGAAAGAGATACCGATATTCTTAGGCAAAGAAATAGCGCGACATAAGGATTACTCGGAAGAGACAGCCAAAAAAATAGATCATGAGGTGAAAGCAATTGTTGACAACGGTCTGAAGAGGGCCTGTTCACTTTTGAATGAGCATAAGGAGAAGTTTGAACTCCTGGCAAAGACTCTGCTGGATAGAGAAACCCTTGATGACGATGCTATTCGCAAGCTCTTAGGCTTTGAGGCGCGAAAGCGGGAGTTTTAAAGTTCTGGTGCATGATCGAAAGAGAATTTGCTGTTTTTTAAAAAAGGGTGTGAAAAAAGGAATTAAAAATATAACAGGAAAACTGTCCGCCGGCCGGTTATTCTTGATTATACTTCTACTTCTGCTTTTTACCGGTTGTCTGTCTGCAGGCAAAGAGAGAATTCAAGAGGTAAAACTTGATCGGAGTTACCTAGCTGACATCAGGAGCTTTATCGATAAGAATGAGCTCTTTCCTGCTTATCAGGGGATATCTTACCTCGAAAGGGAGCAGTACAGCGGTATCTCTCCGGCAGAAGTTGAAGCTTTAAAAAAAGAAGTAATCGATAAAATAAAACTTGACTTGAAGAGCTACCTTGAGAAGCCGGATTATAAAAAGGCTCTTCAATACTACCGCTCTCTGCAGCAGGTCGCGCCTGCGGATCTCCCGGCTGAGTGGTCCATCCACCGGCTGCTCTTTGAGCAGGCTGAAGATTACAGCAGCTCCGGCAACCAGGCCCTGGCCTTGTTGCTCTACCTTAGAGGTTTAACTCTTTCCACACCCACTGAATCTGAATTACTCCGAGCCCTCTCCTTTGCTGCAGAAGTGGGCAATGTTGAGGTGATTAAAGATCTGATTAAACGGATGGAGGACAGGGGATTTTCAGTGGCTGATAGCCGCCGCAGGCAGGGAGAAGATATCCCTCCGGTTCAGAAAATTGTGCGCGGAACCGTTACCATCTGGGTTAATCGCGGTATTAAGATCGAAAGGGGAGTAGGTTTCCCTGACAGGGTAATCGGCAGCGGCTTTTTCATTGATAAGAGAGGGTATCTGCTTACCAATTACCATGTTATAGCCAGCGAAGTGGACCCGAAATATGAGGGTTACTCACGCCTTTTTATAAAGCTTTCAGGGAGGGCTGATGAAAAGATACCGGCCAGGGTTGTCGGTTATGACCGCATTTTTGATATTGCCCTGATAAAGGCGGAAGTAGAGCCTGATTTTATCCTGTCTCACGCTGCTTCGGTGGATTTAGAAGCCGGAGACTCAATAATAGCCATCGGTTCTCCCGGCGGTTTGGAGAATACCGTTACTTCAGGCATAATTTCGGCCACTGGCAGGCGATTTTTACAGATGGGTGATGCTATTCAGGTTGATGTACCCTTAAATCCCGGCAACAGCGGCGGGCCCCTGCTTAACAGCACCGGTCAACTGGTGGGTATCGTTTTTGCAGGGATTGAACAGTTTGAGGGTGTGAATTTTGCCATTCCTATTAACTGGATAAACACAATTCTTCCCAGTCTCTATAACGAGGGAGAAAGCATCCATAGCTGGCTCGGTGTTGCTGTACAGGAGAGCGATAAGGGACTTGAAGTGGTATATACGGTTCCCGGCGAACCGGCTGATAGAGCGGGTATCAAACCCGGAGATATTCTTGATACCTTGAACAACAGCCACTATTCCAGGGTTGTTGATTTTCAGGCTGCCCTACTTGAATTGGATTTTCCGTCTCTGGTTACCCTCACCTGGCTGCGGGAAGAGAGCCGGACCTCCGGAGTATTGAATTTAGCACCCCGGCCCTTTAGTCCCGTTGAGCTGGCATTGGAGCGGGATTCTCGTGATAATGTTCTTGTGCCTCTATTCGGAATGAGGATTGAAAAGGTAGGCACTTTTTTCTGGAAGACTAATTATATTATTAAAGAGGTTTTAAAGGGGTCAATTGCTGAAGAGACAGGCCTCTCTGCCAATGACCCTTTAAATGTTGAAGGCTGGAAAGTGGATATGGACAACCGCTTTGCCGTGCTGCGCTTATTTGTAAAGAAGAAAAAATCAGGATTCCTGGAGAGTGTTATTCAACTGGCCGCATATCTGGAGACTGATACCTTCTTGTGACCGATTAAAAGTTTACCCGTTTTACCAGTGTCACTTCATTTCCAACTCCATTATAAAGGACTTCATTAAAATATATACGGGTGAGAAGTATTCCCCTTCCGGAGAAGCTTAATAAGCTCTCGGCCGTTGGCTGGGGAAGGGATTTCCAGTCAAAACCTTTTCCCTGGTCGCGAATGGTAACGGAAAAGGATTCCCGGTCAAGCTTCGCTGTTATGTAGATCTTTTTACGGTTATTACTGTTCTGCTTCAGCCTGGAATCCATTAATTTGCCGAGTTCTCCCTGCTCAATGGCTTGATTTTTTTCTTCAGCCGAGATGTTGAGATTGCCGTGTTCAATTGCATTCTTCAATATCTCTTCTATCCCGATCTTTAAATTCAATATTTCAGCAGTTGGAACCAGCCTTGCCAGGTTGATGGTGATCTGGTTGATAATGGGATAAATATCAGCTTCTTCCGTATTAAAGATGAATTCCTTTTTCTCTTCAGTGATAAAGGGAGAATAGTATTGCGCTGAGTCTATGTCCGCGCGGTATTTAAGGATATGCTTGATGGCTTCGGTAACTTCCTGGAAATTAAAGGGCTTTTTAAAGTAATTGGCAGCCCCGCCGCGAAGCGATTCGATCAAAACTTCTTCGCTGCCGTAGCCGGTCATCAGGATTACCGCTGCCTGCTTATCGATTTTCTTGATTTCTTTTAAAAGGGTCAGGCCATCCATTTCCGGCATCATAATATCTGAGAGCACTACGGATGGCCGCATAAGCCTGTAGAGCTCAATTGCCCTTTTACCATTTTCCGCCTCGATAGGCTCCAATCCTGCTTTCAGCATATATTTTACTAAGAGATTGCGCAGCGAGTCCTGATCATCGACAATTAAAATTCTTGATGAGTGCAAGTTTGACATTCAATCTCCAATCGTTCTGATTGCAATTATATTATTAATTCCCGGAAAATCAAGTAATTGAAGAAAATCAATGAATCATATATATTATAAGGAATCAATGGACAGAAAAAATATTCGTAACTTTTGCATAATAGCACATATTGATCATGGTAAATCTACTCTTGCCGACCGTTTTATCGAAAAGGCGAATGTAATCTCCAGCCGGGAGTTTCACGATCAGATGCTGGATAATATGGATATTGAGCGCGAGCGGGGGATCACCATTAAATCACAGGCTATCGCCCTGCCCCATAAGGCAAAGGATGGAAAAGAGTATACATTGAATCTGGTGGATACCCCCGGGCATGTGGATTTTTCTTATGAGGTATCCAGGGCTATCTCTTCCTGTGAAGGGGCCGTCCTGCTGATTGATGCAACACAGGGCGTTGAAGCCCAGACTCTTTCCAATATGTATATGGCTGTAGAACACAACCTGGAGCTGATACCCGTAATCAACAAGGTCGATCTGCCGGGCGCGGATATACCCTGGGTCAAGGAACAGATCTTAAATGATCTGGGATTGGACCCGGAATCAGTCCTGTTAGTTTCAGCTAAGATGGGTTCCGGTATAGATGAGCTCCTGGAAGCTATAGTTGCCAGGATCCCTCCCCCGGAAGGCTCTCCGGAGGAGCCTCTTCAGGCACTGATCTTTGATTCCCACTACGATCCCTACCGGGGAGTAATTATCCATGTCCGCCTTTTTTCCGGGAGGTTGAGGGCTGAGCAGGTGATACAATTATGGTCTAATAAGGCCAGGCACAAGGTGGATGAAGTCGGTTTTTTCCAGATAGGACTCAAAAAGAGCCTCGAACTGCAAGCAGGGGATGTCGGTTATATTATAGCCGGTATAAAAACTATCTCAGATATCCGGGTTGGCGATACAGTCACCCACTCCCTGAATCCCTGCAAGGAAGCCCTATTCGGTTTCAGGGAGGTAAAGCCGGTTGTTTTCTCTTCTATCTATCCGGTTGATGCCAATGATTATGAAGAGCTGGCCGCTTCAATAGAAAAACTTAAACTTAATGATGCCTCGCTGATTTTTGAAAAGGACTCTTCAGCAGCCCTGGGTTTCGGCTTTCGCTGCGGTTTCCTCGGTCTTCTGCATCTAGAGATTGTCCAGGAGCGGCTGGAGAGGGAGTTTCTGCTCTCCATTGTTTTTACCGCACCTTCAGTTAAATACCGTTTTACCATGCAGGATAAGCAGACTGTTATGATAGACAATCCCGTAAACTTTCCCGATCCGGGGCAAATCCAACTGACGGAAGAACCCTATATCAGGGCCTCAATAATTACTCCAACCACCTATTTGGGCAGTGTTATCAATCTCTGCCTGGAAAAACGGGGTATACAGAAGGAGCTTACCTATCTTGATGAAAAGCGGGTTGATATTATCTATGATATGCCCCTTGCTGAGGTTCTTTTTGATTTTTACGACCGCTTAAAATCTATCAGCCGGGGCTATGCTTCCTTTGATTACGAACTGGCGGATTACCATCCGACCGACCTGGTAAAGCTGGATATCCTTTTAAATGGTAAGCCGGTAGATGCTCTTTCACAGCTGATTTACAGGGATAATGCCTACCAGCGGGCAAGAATAGTCTGCAAGAGATTGCGTGATGAAATACCACGGCATCAATTCAAGATCCCCATACAGGGAGCCATAGGCAGTCAGATTATTGCTCGAGAGACTATCTCCGCCTTAAGAAAGGATGTAACGGCCAAGTGTTACGGGGGCGATGTTTCACGCAAGAGAAAGCTGCTGGAGAAGCAGAAAGCGGGCAAAAAAAGGATGAAGATGGTGGGCGATGTACAACTGCCCCAGAGCGCCTTTCTTTCGGTGTTGAAGCACCAGGAAGAGTAGAGGGGGAGCGGGTTCCGCTTCCCTATTGCCGTGTGTGGAGCGGCTACGGTGCGTGGAGCGGCCGCCGGATTAAACCCCCGAAAACCTGCCGTGAATATAGGGTATTCTGCTCAGCAGGCGTGTTAGGCGCTCTTGACAGGTTACCGCCGAATGAAGCACGCGCAGCATATATGGCCTGTTGCTCTCCAGTTTGAGTTCCGGAAAGTGCAGGTAAAGGTAATTCAGCTCTTCCAGTAGGGGAATTAATCTTTCCTGCTCCAGAAAGTCCTCAACATCAACGTGGTTGAGATTTGTTTTTATTCCTTCAATGATAACTTCCAGCCTGTGGATTTCCCCGCGCAGCAGTTTATCTATGCTTGAAGCAGGGAAAGCTTTTATCGTTGATAATTTATCTTTACCAGTCTGGCCATTGCCCTTATAGGGTTTTTTTAGTATCTCTATCAGCTCCTTCTCGCTGTTTATTGATCGGGCGCCGAAGGGCAAACCCTGCCGGCCAAGGTCGTAAACCCTGTTCAGATTATTAAGGTGTTCCTTTAACTGCACGGAGTAAGATTGAAGCACCAGGTCAGTTACAACCTCTCCGCCCCCTTTGCCTTTTAATCTTAGCAGGGGCCGGCTCAGGACCTGTTCGTAGCTGGTAAGACCAACCGGGGTCAAGCGGCCGGCCCTGTGGAGCATTGCCAGATTTACCGGAGAGCCGCGGGCGTGAGTTTTATAGCAGGGAAAAGAAAAATCAAGGCCGGCAACGAGCACTGGTCCGCTGGTTATATTGATTGCGGCATAAACCGCAGCCACACCTACTGAGCCGAGTGCGGGAAAGGGGGTTGGCAGCAGTTCTTTCTCCTGTAAACGCTGGAACAGACGCAGGGGAAAAAAATGCGAGGAAAAGAAAAAAACATTTGGCGAGAAGAGGCGAACCACTCCCGGATTTGAGGTTATATCGCAAATCAAAGGGATCCTGGAGCTGGAGTCGGCAGCATAGGGAATGAAATCCTGTAAATTGGCAATCTGGGCCTCAAGGGCAAAGATATAATCGGGAACTATTCTATGTGCCAGGAGAACTGGCAGAGCTGTATCAACAGCCAGCAGAATACAACCTGCCCGGTAATTCCTGAGCAGTGTTATAGTTTCTTCCAGTGAGGGGCCGGCCCCGATTACCAGAATCGTTTTGGCTGTCTTAAGTACACCAATATCCCGGGCTTGAGGTAGGGAGAGCAGATTCTCAAAAAGATTCTTTACCCATAGATCAGCCATATTGATCAGGGTTATTTTATTCTGCCAGAAGCGGCGGATCTCCTCTTCAAGGCTCCTCTGCAGATTATTATAGATCTCGCGATAAAGGTGAAAACCGCCGCTGAGATAAAGAGGAATGAGGCGACGAAACTTATCCGTGCCGATCTCTCTTAAGGTCTTAACTGCTCCGGCGGGATCTGCGGTACGAACTATGGTAAGACGGGGGTCGGTGGGAATAGGAGCAAATTCTTGAGTAAAAGCAAGAGCCATAAGTTTTTGATCAGCTTCAATGCAGAGTATATGGCTCTCCGCAGGGAGTATCTCCAACAGCTCTTTGAAGCCGTAAGCCAATCCTATGGCGGGAATGAAGATCAAGCTTTTTTCAGCAAGAAGAGTTTTCTTTATTTCGTTGCCGGCAATATCAGCCGGAATCGATAATCTCTTTACCCGGTTAACTGCCGACTCATAGGGTTTGCGTGGTGAGTATAGGTGCTTTCCCTTGTAGAAAATTGTAAATCCCCTGCCGGTGTCCTCGAGCAAAGGGATATCAGAAGACATTATTTTACCATTATGTATTGATAGAATGTTGAGCTAAAATTGTCCTCCAGTTTTTCAGGATCCATAATATAGCTCTGCAGGTCCAACTGAAGCGATTGACCGGCCAGATAGCGGTAATAATCCTGCATGGAAAAGGGCTGATCTTCAGGCGCTGTTTTTTCATCCTGTAGCTTGAGCACTAAGACCATATCGTCCAGGGGTACGGGATCGGATATTTCATTCTCTTTCAGAGAGAATGCGGTGAGAAAAAATTCCCTGCTGGAGCTTGCGGAAGCAAGACTGACCTGGTTGTCTCTGACCCTGATGGAGTTTATTTCAAAGACGTTCTGGTAGTTCAGGGGGAAAAACTCAGTTGTATAGGGTGTCAGCCCGGTTTCGCCGCAGGCGGTGAAAAAATCGCTTTCCCTGGCTGTATTGGTAAACTCCTCAGCCCTGGCCAGGAAATAATCCTCAACCATGCCTCTTTCATAACGCATCAGGTAATCATCAACTACCTGAATAGATTCCCGGCTCTCCATATCCATGGAAACTTGCGGATTATCACAGCGGTAAATGACCCAGCCGAAACGGTTTTCCAGTACTTCACTGATCTGTGCTTCGGCGAGTTCAAAGATGGAGTCCACCGGCGCCCTTCCTTCAAAATCCCTTTCCAGATCATAATAGTAACGCCAGCCCATGTTGCCGCCTTTTTCGGCGTAACTGTCTTTGGAATGGGCTCTGGCCAACTCTTCGAAACTACTGGTTCTGTCATTCAATTTCTTTTTTATTTCCTCCGCTTCTGAGCGGCTGTTTTTAATGAGAATACTGCTTAATTTGATCTTGCTGAATAGGTCACGGTTTTCTCCGGCAAAAGCAGCGACCTGCTCCTGCGGGTAATCGGAGTATTGATACCTGACAAAATAGAAGCTGCGCTGGTTTTCAGTTATTTTTGCCACAAAATCAGCCTCCCGGTTGCTGAGCTGCTGGGAAGCAATAATGTCCTGCAGGTACTGTTCGTGGAGTATCTGTTCACGGAAAAATTTGCGGTTGGAAGAACGATCGGCATTGGAAGTATTCCGGTAGCGCTCTTCACTGAAAACGCCGTCAACAGTATAGGGTCCTGCCGTAATCAGGGTTTTATCCAGCCGGTCTTCAGATACCCAGCTTTTACTCTTTTCCGCTTCATAAAGAAAAGCGGTATGTAAAACCGTCTGGTCAAAGGCGCCTCGCCAGACTCTATAGGCCTGGATTTCTATATTCTGATCGCTATCCTGCTGGCGGAGCTGCTCGGCCAGCAGGTCTTTCTGCCGCGAGAGAAAGTTGCCCGGAATAAACTCAATCGGTTTGCCCATGTATGAGCCGAATACAATAGCGCTCCTGCCTGCTAAACGGCTCAAAGCCGGGCCGCCTATAAAAGTCACCAGGATAACGACCAGGATACTTACACTGAATATATAGAGAAAGGGGTGGCTCTGCCGTTTTTTCTCAATATCTTTTTGCCCTGTTTCGCCTCTTTTACCGTGTGCCCGTTTTGTTTGTCGTGATGGCATTATCTTCCCTTATTTTTGAAAATTGGCCTAGACAATAGCATTAACTAAAGGATAATGTCAATTACGGTAGGAATTGAT
>SDBS01002143.1_pt1 | contig 19842 bp, 16 predicted proteins | sample 2277091 | NCBI WGS metagenome assembly SDBS01 (sample SAMN10404972, study PRJNA504765) | marine sediment metagenome | isolation source: marine sediment core GS10_PC15, 163 cmbsf | place: Arctic Ocean: Southern Knipovich Ridge | collected 2010 | reverse complement strand
GCCACGATGGCATAGGTGCTGCCCACGGTGACCCCGGTAATTAAATACTGAAAAAGCTGGCTGGCAAACGTGATTGTTTCCATCAATAAATGTTAGTTCACTGTTGTCCAAAATAAATGATCGGCATTAATTTAGCTTTATGAAAAATGTGTTCCACAAGCATTCAGGTGATCCGGTTGTAAATTGGGGCATGAGTTTTATCCGCCTTTGGCGTGGTTGACACGATTTAAAACCGGATTATCTGAATGCGATAACGTTTTCAAAGGGCTAAAATGTTACAATGATCGATGTTTATAAAACAGACTGCAAATATTGCTAAATTGGTATTTATAAAGCAAAAGCATCTTGAATACTACTGATATTAATACAAAAAGTGAGGACGGTGAAGCCACCGCCCTCACAAATGTTTGGAGTTGCAAATCAATGATCAGTCCGCCAAGGACCAGTCACCGTCTTTAACAACCACCATGTTAAAGGCCTCTTTGGACAGGCCGTTGTGGTCGTCCGGTGAGTAGTTGAAGATGCCATGCTGGCCCATAAAGCCCTTAATATTATTTTCAAGATAGTCCCGTATTTTTGCCTTGTCGTCGCCAACGGACGAAAGGGCCTGGGCCACCATATTCAGGGCATCCCAGGCATGACCGCCAAAGGAAGATAAAGACTCATTGTACTTGGCCTTATAGTCTTCAAGATAATTCATGGTAACTTTCTTTTGAGGATGGTTGTCAGGCAAAAGCTCGGCAATATTGCATGCACCCAATGGGCAGTATACACCTTCGGCAGCCCCGGCAGCCAGCTCGATATTCTTTCGGCTGCCAAAGCCATGGCTCTGATAGAATGGAATACTTGTCATCCCCAGGTCTCTCACGTTGCGAAGAACCACTACCTGGGTCGGCCCGACAGACCAGTTTACAATGGCTTGGGGAGCCAGACCCTTAATTTTGGTCAACTGTGCTGTCATATCGGTATCCTTGGGTCCGTATTTTTCATCTGCAACAATGTTCATCCCATATGTAGGAGCAAGCCTGATGAGCTCACCACGACCGCTGGCCCCAAACCCAGATGTTCCGCTCATGATGGCGATTTTATTGATGTTATGCTTTGTCAAACGGGAATAAATTGCCTCTACTGCCATGGTGTCAGTCTGCGGTGTCTTAAAAACCCATTTATACGGTTTTCCCGTCTTTTCATTATGGACGATCTTGTAACTTGCCGCGCAGGAGATAAGCGGGGTTTCGTTCTTTTCAGCCACTGGCAGAACTGCAAGGGACGTTCCGCTAAGGGAAGGGCCGATCACCGCACAAACCTTATCCTTGTTGATGAGTTTTTTAACAGCCAGATTGCACTTGGTGGCATCCCCTTCGCTGTCATAAACAATAAGCTCAAGCTTTTTTCCGTTAATGCCGCCGGACTTGTTTATTTTGTCGGCCAGCATCAGTGCTGTCTTATTCTCAGGATCGCCTAAAAATGACGTTCGCCCGGTTATCGAAAATACGGCTCCCACTTTATAGGTTCCTTTAAAGGCGAGTGCCGGACTGACGATCAGCCCAAAAGCGAATAGAAAGATTGTTGCCATAATAGAAATTCTTTTTAAAGTCATTTGTTCCTCCTTTTGCTTAGTGTATTAAAAATAATTTGGCCAATTGATTTGATATAAAACCTCGGGTGGATACCGTCGGTCTCTTGTAAAAATCCTATATTAAGCAATTCTCATTGCATTTAAAGGGTGTAAACTTTGCTTCCGTTAATCACTGTTACGTTGTTTTCTTCCAGCAGTTTTACGGCCTTGTCGATATTATCGATTCTGAAAATCATGATCGCGTTGCTCCCGCTTTGCGTAACAAACGCATACATATATTCTACATTAATTTCAGCCTTGAATAATATATCGAGTATTCTGTGGAGACCACCGGGCCTGTCTTCCACTTCTACTGCCACCACATCCGTCTTTCCTACGGTAAATCCACGGTTCTTTAGGGCTGCTTCGGCCTTTTCATTATCATTTACTATCAGGCGCAACACGCCAAAATCAGATGTATCTGCCAGAGCAAGCGCCCTGATATTTACATCGGCTTCTGCAAGAATGGATGTAACTTCAGCCAGACGTCCCGCCTTGTTTTCCAAAAAAACTGAAATCTGTTCCGCCCGCATAACCATTCTCCTTTTCCATGACGCTTAACCCGGATAAACCGGAAACATCGGTAAAACTTTGTCGACCTTGCGCTGTTAAGCGCCTAAATCTTGCGATTGTCAATAACCCTTACAGCTTTTCCCTCACTGCGGGCAATTCCCTTGGGCTCCACCAGCTTCACTTTGGCCGAAACACCAAGATACTCCTTAATATTCTTTGCTATATTCCTTTCCAAGTCCTGCAAATGTTTGACTTCATCAGAAAAGAGACGCTCACCGACTTCCACCAGAACTGTAAGTGTGTCGAGTTTATCCTCCCTGTCAACCACAAGCTGATAGTGAGGTTCAACATTGTCAATTTCCATGAGAACACTCTCAATCTGGGACGGGAACACATTGACGCCGCGGATAATAAGCATGTCATCCGTACGGCCGCTCACCCTGTTCATGCGAATATGCGTCCGGCCGCAAATACATGGCTCGGGATTAAGTGAGGTAATATCACGTGTTCTGTATCGGATAATGGGGAATGCTTCTTTGGTAATGGAAGTAAATACAAGCTCTCCGGTCTCACCATGAGGAAGAACTTCCTCTGTTTCCGGGTCTATCACTTCGGGAATAAAGTGATCCTCAAATATGTGGAGACCATTTTTTGCTTCATGACATTCAATGGAAACCCCCGGTCCGATCACCTCGCTCAAACCATAAATATCCACCGCGGTTAGATTCAATTTCCGTTCAATTTCTTCCCGCATATTTTCCGACCAGGGTTCAGCGCCGAATATTCCGAACTTGAATTTCAAATTTGCAAAAGATACTCCCATCTCATCAGCGACTTCCGCAAGGTGAAGTGCGTATGAGGGTGTTGCGGTCAAAATCGTAGGACCGAAATCTTTCATTATTAAAATCTGTCTCTTTGTATTTCCTCCTGAAACCGGAATAACGGATGCACCGAGTTTTTCCGCACCGTAGTGGATCCCCAGACCTCCAGTAAAGAGTCCGTAACCGTATGCATTGTGAATGATGTCTTCGCGGGTGGCTCCGCCTGCGGCAAGTGAACGTGCCATAAGATCAGCCCATGTACCAACATCCCTGGCTGTATAACCAACCACGATCGGTTTGCCGGTTGTTCCGGATGAGGCATGAATACGCACAACATTATCCATGGGCACTGAAAACATGCCAAACGGATAATTATCGCGCAAATCTTCTTTTGTTGTGAACGGAAGTCGTTTTAAATCTTCAAGGGATTGGATGTCATTGGGCGTGATACCATTTTCTTCAAACTTTTTACGGTAAAAAGGCACATTCGCATAGACACGGTCAACTGTAGCCTTCAGTCGGCGCAATATTATCGGCTCAAGATCTTCTCTGGGCATTGTTTCAAATCCGATGTCGAGAATCATTCCAATAATCCTTTTAGACAAAATTGTGTATTTCCAAAAGAACTGCGGGTTTGAACCCACAGCCCGAAAATAAAAAACCATGGGCTCAACTTTTTGTGTCTACCCATGGTTTTTGCATTTTCAAGTTCGGCTTTTTCTACCTCGCCAGCCCATGGATAGACTTCAAAAAAAAAAGTCACCCAAAAAACTAAAAAAGCAAAAGTAGAAAAACCGATACCTCATCTATCAAACCCCGAAATATTTTATAAATAATGTATAATTATAGGGCCTATAACAGATAAAAAAAAAAGATGTCAAGAAAAAAAACTACCCTTTCAAACTTCCTTTGAAATCAGCCTTTCGTTTTTCGAGAAAAGCAGATGTTCCTTCCTTAGCGTCGGGACTTGCCATGCAAAGTGAGAATGCGTCGATCTCTATGCTGCAGCCTGAGTTAAGATCCACATTCATGCCACTGTTAATGGCCTGTTTTGCTGCGCGCAACGAGACTTTTCCCTTTGAAACAATGGTTTTAGAGGTCTTGATGACTTCATCCATCAGCGATTCTTGAGAGCAGACCCTGTTTACCATCCCGATGGTATGGGCCTCAGCCGCGGGAATCATCTTTCCGGTAAATATTATTTCTTTGGCCATATTTTTGCCGATTAATCTTGGCAGTCTCTGGGTGCCTCCAAATCCGGGAATAATTCCAAGATTGATTTCCGGCTGACCAAACATTGCATTTTCAGAAGCATAGATAAAATCGCATGCAAGTGCAATCTCGCTGCCACCGCCAAGGGCAAAACCGTTTACCGCTGCAATGACCGGTATCGGCAGCTCCTGGAGTTTATTCATCATAAAATGACCCCTCTCGGAAAAGCGCTTTGCCTGAAGTGCATTAAATGTGGCAAGTTCTGTAATATCAGCCCCGGCAACAAATGATTTCTCACCGGCTCCCGTAAGGATAAGCACCCTGATATCTTCGTTTGCAGCAATTTCATCAAGCGCTTGTGAAAATTCTTTAAGCAGTTCTGAATTTAATGCATTCAAGGTTTCAGGCCGGTTGAACGTAATAGTTGCAATTCCGTCTTCTACTTGAAAGATAATGTTATAATATGCCATACATAACCTCCGTAATATTAAAGAATCCTGGCCCATAGGACCAGGCTTTGGTTTGCCCCTGAAAGGGGCTATTTATCACAGAATCGATAAGTGTGAAGTGACTAAAGTGATCTAAAGTGACTAAAGTTTCGGAGTCGCTCCTGCCCGCCATCGCACTCGCCGTAACCAGATATGCGAAATTCAAGCGCTTGTGCTCAGGAGAGGCGGGCGGGTTGCTCCGCTGATTTTATATATAATTGGCAGAATTCCTTAATCCCGCCAAAGATTATGCCATATGGCACAAATATAGGCGGGACTCACTTTAAACTTTAGTTCACTTCAAACTTTTGCACCGTTTCTTCTGGCAGAGCCGGTTAACTCTGACCTGGCTCAAAGGACCAGGTTTTCAAGGTCGAAATAAATGATGGCGAACTGGTAAATAGTCTTTTGCGAACACCATTAGGCATTATCCCTTGGAGGCCTTTTGGGGGCGTGTTTTCATCAATGCGGTTGGTTTTGTTTCCTTGATGTAGTACTGAATTCCATTGACGATAGCCTCGCACATTTGATCCTGATACTTTGCACTGACTAATCTCTTACATTCCCTTGAATTGCTGATAAAGGAGGTTTCAATCAATATGGCAGGCATCTGGGCTCCAAGAAGAACATAAAACGGCGCCTGTTTTACGCCTTTGTTCTTTATCCTGCTGAATTTCCTTCTCAAATGATGATACATGGATTCCTGGACATGAATCGCAAGACGGCTCGATTCATAGATCTTGGCATTTTGCATAAGATCACTTAAAATCGTCTGTAAGTCGCTGATGTTCTTTGTTGAAGTGGCATTTTCGCGGGCAGCGACTAAAATGGAATCATTATCTGTGGCAAGATTCAAGAAAAAGGTCTCCACGCCAAATGCCTTTCGATCTCTGGCGGCATTTGTATGAATTGATATAAACAGGTCTGCATTCTTTGTGTTTGCGATAGCTGTACGTTCCTCTAAAGTAAGGTGCCGGTCATCATTGCGGGTCATGAAGACCTCACAATGCAGCTTCTTGCGGATCTGTTTGGCAAGGCGTTTTGCGATTTTCAGGACAATGTCTTTTTCATAAACACCCTTAATATAACCGGGCGCTCCAAAATCATGCCCTCCATGGCCCGGGTCGATTACTATCCGGCTTACACCCAGGGAAAGCTGCTTTGCCAAAGCACTGGATGCAATCTTGGCATCTTTACTATCCGGCCTTATAAACGGCATCGTTGCCTTTGCAACACTTCCCCTGACATCTATGATAATCCTGAATGGATTGTTGAGAGAAAAAATCTTGTAAGTTTCAAAAGACTTGATATCCACAACAACCCGAACCGTGTCCGATGTGCGCTGGCCTGCGCGCACATTGCTGAGCAGATGGTCATTGATGGGAATAAATTTATCAATGGTTTTCCCCATCTTGCTGTTGCTTAAGTCAACATACAGGCGCTGGGGTTTATTGATTGAAGTATCCTTTTTGAGGAGTCTGTGTGTATATGGAGTTTCACTGTCCGCATCGATCACAACACGGGTGTAGCTTGGATTGGACCAGAAACGTACGCCATTTACTATAATGTTCTTGCTTTCAGACGTCTTGATATTCTTTTTGAGAGGAGTTTGAGCTGAAGATAATTCATTTATTTTATTAGCAATGTTATCCTCCGGCCCCTTGGCATATTTTATTTCATGGCTTTCTTTTTTAGATGCTATCTTCGGGGTTCCTGTTTGGGATAAGATGCGTTTTGCTTCATCAGCTTTACGTCTGTATTCGCTTCTTGGAAAACTTTTATTTACCCGCTCATAGATATCGAGGGCCTCTTTTTTATCAGACTTCTTTAATGAATACTTGTAAAGTTTATGATATAGTTCCCCGGACTTGTATAGCCCTGCTGCGGCCCAGGGGCCTGAAGGGTCTTGCCGGTAAACATCATGAAACTTCTCGATACATGCCAGCCAGTTGTCTCTGTATTTTCGCTTTTTTGGATTATTGCGAAGTTTCTTGTAACAGGCTTCAGCCCGGTAGTATTTGTCCCTTGCCCGTACTGCTTTGGAATTACGCACCTTTTTGGATGCAGCCTTAGGAGTCCCTTCTTGCGAAAAACTATGTATGGCGTTTTCAGCTTTACCTTTGTATCTGCTTTTTGGAAAAAGTTTTATTACGCGCTCATAGATATCGAGGGTCTCTTTTTTATCAGACTTTTTTAATGAATACTTGTAAAGCTTCTGATATAGCTCCCCGGACTTGTAAAGCCCTGCTGCGGCCCAGGGGCCTGAAGGGTCTTGTTGGTAAACATCACGAAACTTCTCGATACATGCCAGCCAGTTGTCTCTGTATTTTCGCTTTTTTGGATTATTGCGAAGTTTCTTGTAACAGGCTTCAGCCTGGTAGTACTTGTCCTGTGGCGTGGCTGCCGATAATGTTTCCGGCAACATCACCGCAACAATACAGCAAGCTATCAAACAGGATAAAAAAAAATTTCGGTTTATCCGGATTAGGTTTCCAGCATCAAGTAACAACAGTTTTAGCCTTTTCCTTCAGTTCATTCAGACAATTTAATGCATCAAGAGGCGTCATTTTCGATATGTCAAGCTTTTGCAGCTTTTCAATGACAAATTGATCAGGCTTGCGAAAAAGATTAAGCTGCACCTGCTCTTTTTTCGAATCATTTGATTCTCCGGTCAAAACAGGTGAACCTATTAAGTTGTGTTCACCATTTTCAATATTAAAAAGAATCTTTTTAGCTCGCGTGATAACTTGGTCAGGGATACCTGCAAGCCGTGCAACCTGTATTCCATAACTTCGATTGGTGCCGCCTTCCACCAGCTTTCTTAAGAAAATGATTTCGTCATTCCATTCCTTAACCGCAATGTTGTAATTTTTTACACGGGTCTTTGTAAGCGCGAGTTCCGTCAATTCATGGTAATGAGTGGCAAAAAGGGTTTTAACCCCCTTCTCTTTTAAGTCATGTAGATATTCTGCTACTGCCCACGCAATGCTGAGGCCGTCGAAGGTGCTTGTTCCACGCCCGATCTCATCCATAATAACAAGACTTTGTTGGGTTGCGCTGTTTAAAATATTGGCTGTCTCCTGCATCTCCACCATGAAAGTGCTCTGTCCCTGAGAGAGGTTATCCAGAGCACCCACACGGGTAAATATTCTGTCCGTAACACTCATTGAAGCCCTGCCGGCAGGTATAAAGGAACCCATCTGGGCCATAAGAACCATAAGCGCCACCTGGCGCAAAACGGTCGATTTGCCCGCCATGTTGGGGCCGGTTATGATGAGCATCTGATTTTCAGTATCATCTATCCTGATGGTGTTGGGTACAAAACGCTCGCCGGTAATCATTTTCTCCACCACCGGATGCCGTCCGTTTTCAATCAGAATGTGGCCTTCCGCATTAAATTCCGGCCTGTGGTAGTCATTTTGATCGGCAATTTCAGCTAAGTTCAGCAAACAGTCCAGACAGGCTAAGAATTGTGCAATCTGCTGAACGGTTGCGTTATTCTTTACAACCTCATCTCTTATTTCATTAAATATTTCATATTCAAGGGCAGCCCTTTTTTCTTCGGCACCTAAGACTTTTGATTCAAATGACTTCAGCTCATCTGTGATGTAACGTTCAGCATTAACCAGAGTCTGTTTACGGACATAATGCAGGGGAACATCTTCTGAGCGGGATTTCGGAACCTCTATGAAGTACCCGAAAACCTTATTATAACTGACCTTTAAAGTGTTGATTCCGGTTGTATCCTTTTCCCTGGCCTCGAGCTTTGCAAGCCAGTCCTTGCCGCCCCTGCTGATCGATATGAGATCATCGAGTTCGAAATTGTATCCTGTCTTGATTATCCCGCCTTCATTGATCGTCGGCGGGGCATCTTCTCGAATTGCTTTTTCTATCAATTTTGCCAGCCCGTATAGATCATCGACATTCTGATGACATTTAAAAAGCTCTGCTTTTAGATGCGAAAGCCAAGACCATATATCCGGCAAGCTGTTAAGGGAATGTTTCAGCGCAATAAGATCCCTGGCATTTGAATGCCCCATGGCGATTTTGCTCCCAAGGCGTTCAAGATCGTAAACCGATTTTAAGCTCTCTCTGATATTTCGGCGGATCTGAATATTTTCCTTTGCTTCTTCAACAGCATCCTGTCTGGACTGGATCTCCTGTATATCCAGAAGCGGATATCTGATCCACCTTTTAAGCAGCCTCCCGCCCATGGCGGTAACAGTCCGGTCTATTATTCCAAGGAGTGTCCCCAGTCTGGTCCCTGTACGGATATTCTTTACCAGTTCAAGATTCTGGCAACTGATATCGTCAACCAAAAGGTAATTACTTAACGAATATGTCTCGATTCCGGTAATATGCTTAATTTTTTGTTTCTGGGTTTCCCGAACATAATAAATAAGCGCTCCGGCCGCACGCACACCGGCCTTTAGTTGTTCACAACCGAATCCTTCGAGGGAAAGGGTTCTGAATTGATCAACAAGCCTTTCACGTCCTCTGTTACGTTCAAAAGCACTGTCTTGTAAGAAGGTTGTTGATTTCCCCGACAATGCATTTATAATCGGTGAAAAAAAGGTGTCATTTTTGGAGGATTCCGGAAAGAGAACTTCACTTGGCGATATACGAAGGGTCTCATCAACAACTGCGTTCATATCTTCGGACTCGGCTACCCGAAATGTTCCTGTTGAAATATCTAAATAGCTGAGTCCGGCGGTATCGTTATTGCGGGCCACAGCAAGAACATAATTATTTGATTTTTCATCTAACAATTCATTATCAACAATCATCCCCGGTGTAATGACCCGAACAACATCCCTTTTTACCAGCCCTTTGGCCAGGGCCGGATCTTCTATTTGATCACATATTGCAACTTTATGGCCATGGTCTATGAGGCGGGCGATATAACCCCGTACGGACCGATACGGTACGCCGCACATGGGAATAGGGAATTCGTCTTTCTTGTTCCTGGAGGTTAAAGTTATCTCAAGGATTCTGGATGCACTCTCGGCATCCTCAAAGAACATTTCATAAAAATCTCCCATCCGGTAAAAGAGTATTGCGTCGGTGTACTTTTCCTTGATGGAAAGGTACTGCTTTATCATGGGAGTTGTTTTCGAAAGACTCATGGCTTAAACAAAGGGAGCTGGAAGTGATATTCTTTAGGCTGACGCCCTAAAGCTTTATTGTTTCTATGCCCTCCGCATTCTGTATTTTAGATTCCGCGTTATCTTCGGAAGTGCTGCTTGGCAACGATTCCACTTCTTTTTTAAGGGCTGATATTACTTCCTTCTGCGAAGTGGCTGCCGTGTTTAAGTTTTTAATTATTTTCTTGGATTTGTAACGTTCAGCAAGACTTAAAAAATAGGCGATCAGGAAACCTGCCAGAAAAAAAATAAGAAAAAGAACTGCATTTGACAATTCCGGTGTATGAACAATTTCAAGAAAGGGGAGCTTCAATCCAAGGCTATGTTTTGCCATAAAAAAAGCCTTATTTTGATAACCTGATAATCCGATAATAATTAAAATTAAACCCCAGAAAACGATTTTAACGTTTCTTAAAATCTTGATGTTTTTCAAAATTTTGACGTTTTTCATATAATTTTTCCTCCAATTTCAGCTTGAAACGTCTATTTTATGTAACTTCTCAATAAATTGTCGGTAGGCGGGTCGACTTTATCATCTAATACTCCAGAACTTATTGAGAAGTTACTATTTTATCAAAGTAAGGCTTCAAATTGTTGTAGGTGGCTAATAAATGCTCAGGAATTACACGTACATCGGCAAAAACTGTTAGTGCATTTGTATCACCGAACCACCGGGGAACAATATGGAAATGAAGATGTTCTTCAACCCCGGCGCCCGCTACTTTCCCAAGGTTAAGCCCGATATTAAAACCATCAGGGTTCATCACTTTTTTTAATATCCCTACGGATTGTTCAACGGTCTCAAGGAGGACTCCCATTTCGCCTTTGCTGAGCTGGTCCAGAGTGGAAAGGTGTCTGGCTGTCGCCACCAGAAGATGACCGTTAATATAGGGAAACTTGTTCATAACAACCATGGTCACATTCCCCTTGTAAAGGGTCTGGTTGTCCTGCTCTGAAAGTGCCTTGCAGAAGATACAGCCATCTTCTTTATCACCAAGAATATATTCCATGCGCCAGGGCGCCCACATCGTTTTCATTGCAAGTCCTCACCATCTTGCTCGTGGATTTCAAATCTCATCAAGTTCATCTACCCTTTTTGAACCCAAAACTCAACCCTTTTCTCTTTAAGCGGTACAACCTCTAACTCACCCCACATGCCGATTTCATCGCCCATAATCACAACAAGCCCGCTAACTCCTTCAATATATTTGCCGAAATCTATTGCCGGTTGAATATGAGCTTTGGACTTTACCTGATTACCGATTGAAGTTGCAGCTGCATCCGCAAGGGAACAGGAGTCTGATAACACACAGACTGCATCCGCTTTTCCCAGGCTCAACGAATGACCGACGGTGCCTGATGATGTACAAACGGAGAAAGGTTTTTCCCGGGAATCGATACGCAGACCGATACGCAAGCTTAATGGTGATATACCTGCGAAAATACCAATAGTAACCGGAGCGTTTGTCTTGAAAAAGATATCGCCGCCGTTTTCCACTACAACTTCATCGGTATGTGACAACAGATCAACGCCTACATGCTCGGCAATTGCACCGGCAACCGCTGCCATTGGGCCGACGCCGGCCATTTCACCTGCCGCTGCCATGTCGTTAATGATGACAGGCGCTGGGCCTCTGACATGCCAAGGCTTCAGCGTTTGGACAAATTCAGGGTATCTTTTTATATATGCCTCGATGTACCCTCTATGTTTCAGAATCAGTTCCCTTGTTATGCCCTCTAGCGGTTTTATAGCATGCACAAACAGATCTGTTTCATTGACGACCACCCTGAAAGCGATCAGGTTATCTTTGTGCAAAAGATTGCGATACGATCGGTTTTGATACATTTTCTTATACATAGAAAACCTGGTCCTCTTAGGCTAGGTCAGAGATCAATGGCTCTGCCGAAATAAGTAGATGAAAAATTCGAAGCACGAAATCCGAAATCCGAAAAAATATCAAATGACCGAAATTCTAATGTCCTAAACATTAATGCATTCTATCAATATTAACTATAATGGTCAAAAGCCTCTATGTTTTGAACATTTGGAAATTTGATATTCGGATTTGCTTCGAATTTCGATATTCGAATTTCGGATTTAATATTTTTATAATAAACCCTTTCAGGGTAAACCAAAGCCGGGGCCTTTGAGCACGGATCTTTACTTATATTGTGGTTTTGGACGCATATCTTGCGGACACTGTCTCAAAAAATACTGATCCGTCATCCCGGCAATAAAATCCCTTACGATTTCCTCTTTGCAGTGGGTTTCAATATAATCTTCAGACATGTCTTCTAAAAATCCATTAAATATCACTGAAGACCGATTTTCTGTTTCAATATCATTAAGGTACTGTTCAAAAAGCATCTCAAAAAGTTTTTTTATTGTAGCAGTATGGTTTTTGATTTTTGGATTCATGTAAATACGCTCAAGGTTAAAATCCTTTAGCCGCTTTAAGGCTTCCGACACCTCCGGGCTGAAGGCGATATAACTATTTTGAAAGCTATTGCTGATAATATCGGTTACAAGATGATAGACAATGGTTCCGTTTGTATTTCCTAGGATATCAACGCATTCTTTTGGAAGATCAGACCTTTTGATCATATTAAGCCGGATGGCATCTTCTATGTCACGACCGATGTAACTGATAGTATCTGCCATCCGGGCAACACATCCTTCCATGGTCATGGGTATGAGCTTTATCGCTGGATCGGCCTTTTTGACGGTCATCTCTTTTTCCAGTGTTTCAAATGTCTTTTCTCGATCGGGCTTAAGGTCCTGGTTATGGATTTCTCCGTCATGACAAAGTATTCCATCCAGGGTTTGTAAACACAGATTCCATCCTTTGCCTTTACGTTCGACCCTGTCTAAAAACTGAACGCTCTGTACATTGTGCAGAAAATGTCCGATACCGCTGGAACTGCAAAGTTCGGACAAAAACCTTTCGCCGTCATGCCCGAACGGAGTATGCCCGATATCATGCCCCAGGGCAATTGCCTCAGTAAGATCCTCGTTTAATCCCAGATAACGACCGATGGCCCTGGCAATTTTCGACACCAGTTGAACATGAAGCACCCGGTGGGTAATGTGATCATGGTGGATCAGATAAAAAACCTGGGTTTTGTCGATATATCGCGTGTAGGCCCGCGAATGCAGGATACGGTCCGCATCAGCAGAAAATGACTGGCGATATCCCTCTTCGAGACGCTCATCATGAAAACGGCGCATTCCTTCAGCACTCGAGGTGGCAATAGGAGACAAAATCTCGGTTTCCCGTTGTTTCAGAGCCAATCTGATCATATCAAGCCTTTCATCTTTAAATTTGTCCATTTTCGATCATGCTCTCCATAAGTTTAATGTAATCGATCCCTGCAACTCTGAATCCTTCCTTGCCGTATTTCATATTAGCTTCAAGAACATAAAGTTTGCCGTCATATTCAACGATATCGATACCCACATCGTCCCACTGGCATCTCCGGGCGGTATCCAGTGCAAGATCAAGTACGTTTTGGGGAACAGGATCCAGACTGACGGTTGCGCCCAAAGCAACATTGCTTCTGAATTCGCCCGGCGGCGCAATGCGCCAGTACGCATGAGCGACTATATTCCCGATAATAACAACCCGCATATCCCGGCCGGCCGGCCGGTACTCTTGAATATAGGCAGGGTTCGACAAGTCGCAGTATGTACGAAGATCGTCTTGATTTTGGACAAGGTAAACTCCTCTTCCCATGGCCGATCCCCTTGGAATTTTGGCGATAAAAGGAAATTCAAAATGATCGCAGATGGCGCCTTTCTGGCGCTTTCCATAGAACACCCTTGTCCTGGGGTGCGGTATTTCGAGCAGGTCAAACAGGGCTGTCTGCTTGATTTTATCCTGAACACATTTGTAGGTGTGATAGCTGGGAAAGGTTTTTTTACCCATAGCATCAAATAGTTCGGCATAGAAGGTGGTCGGATAGTATATCTTATCGGCACTTCGGATCAGATTCGCTTCATGTAGACTGTAATCGGAAAAATTCGTCCTCACTCCCAGGGTCATAACATTCTTGCACCCTTTAAGGCGCGCCTCAAGGGCGATGACTTTTTTAGAATTTTTCATGTTTCAACATTGATGACCTCGTAAAAAGTCATAAATGCCTTTTTACGAGCGTTTTAAGTTTTAGGTGTTAAGTTTTAAGTATCTGTAAGAGCAATAAAAAATAAAGCCTAACACCTAAATCTTAAAACCTAAAACGTGATGAATTCGACTTTTTATGAATTCATCAACATTATGTATGGCAATTATGAATCAAATAGTCCTTGTATTATGTCGTGGCTCCGTTTGGTATGACTCCCCGACCAGTATATTCGTCGACATATGCTGCACGTCTGGAAGGTATCGTGGGTTCCCCAGATATAGTCGGGCACCATCCCCTGCACAGAATCTTTGTCCACTTGCCGGATGCGGGTATTGCATCGGATGCATCGTGAAAACGGCCGTGTTTCTTTCGGAACAATGCCGAGCGCGCCAATCACTTCCCTGAGCTGCTCAAACGGATTGTTTGATTTAATAAAGAGAAGCTTTTGTGACGTGTTCCGATCCCGAATCCGCTCGGTGCGGGTAAGCAGTATCCGGCTTTTTCCCCTGGCATCAATAAAACCGTTGCTCGCAACATCCGGCTCATAAAGAGTATCAAATCCCAGAATCCGCAGCCATTTTGCCAGCTTCCCCAGCGTCGCCTCCGCTACAAAGCATATTTCATTTGCTCTGTTCATCTGCTCAGCGGTGAAATCGTCCTTAAAGTTATGGTTCCTTTATTCCGGCGGTATCAACACAAACATGGACGAAGAAACAGAAACATCAGCCCAGAATCTGTCGACATCAAGCTGAAAACCCGAACCATCATCATTTGATAATACCAGACGAAAAGGGACCCTGTATCCCTTTATATTCTGCATTCTGCTAAATTCCGCTCGATACGCAAGAGCACCGGTTAAACCAAACACCTCGACCATACGAACATCTTTCTTGTTCGCATCAAGGTATATCTTCTCATGAATATTTCCCCGTCCTTTTTTTAGAATAAGGACATACCCATCTTCAGGCTCGTCCGTCTCGCCCGGGCGGAATCGCTCCACCTGCTGCTGCGACGCATTAGCCGGCGTGCGGCGTGCAGGTGTACTTTTTATTACAACGGCTGAATTATGTGTATTTACCGGAACACGGCCTGCTAAAATATTTACAATATCATCGGATTTGATGGGTACTGACAATAATCTTTTAAGAGTGGAATTTGTTGCGGGTTGTTTATAAAATTGACCCTGGGCATGGGAAAAAAGATAGACCAATTGACCGTCACTTGCAAAGCTTACCAGAGGCTGGCCTGAAACGCTGCGAAGTGCGACACGAAGTCTGTCAGGCGCTGACGCCACCCAGGCTATGTTGGAGACCAGATCCTTTTTCTTTTTTTTCCAGAACGTTATCCTGCCCACGCCTTTGAAGGTTTTGAGTTCAAGATTCTGATTTTTCAGAATCGAAATAAGCTCCCGGGCTTCAGATAAAGCTTTAAGATCCTCCGGCCTTTTTGAAACCCTTGCTGTAAGGCTGCTGCAGGCTGAGAAAAAAAAGGCTCCGATCAAAAGAATTGTTGCAAGTTGCCTGTTTTGTCTTACTGGTTGCATTCTTTTTTTCGAAACCATCAAAATTATTTTCCGGTCAATTCCTGAATTTTTTTTTCAAGATCTGCTTTGTCTTTTTCTTTCTTCAACAACGAACGCCTGTAAAATTGAAGCGCCTTTTTCTTATTGCTTACTTTCAGATATACATCTCCAAGGTGTTCCAGTATAATCGGATCATCGGGCACCAGGTTTACAGCCTTTTTCAGATACTTCAACGCCTTGATAAAAAGGCCTTTTTTATAGTATACCCACCCCAGGCTGTCCGTAATATAGCCGTCATCGGGCTTTTGTTTTAACGCTGCTTTGATAAGACGCTCGGCCTCATCCAGATTCTTTCCCAATTCTGCATAGGTATAGCCAAGATAATTTAATGCATTGGCATTCAGGGGGTCGAGGCTTATCACCGTTTTCATCGCTTCTATGGAAGCTTCTTTCCTGTCCCACTTGTCATAAACAACACCTAGGCGAAAATGGAGTTTGGTATTTTCAGAATCAATTTCAAGTCCTTTTTTAAGAACGTTTTCAGCTTTTTCGAATTCCTCTTTTTCTTCGTAAAATGAACCCAGATAGAGCAGAAACTCTGGATTGTCAGGTATTTTTTTAATAACATCCTTTAAATAATTAATCGCTTCTTCGATTTTTCCCTGTTCCTGATATAGAAATGCAATATTAACCGCAGCTTCTTTATAAAACTTAGAATCCGGCATCACCTTGTTAAAATGCACAAAAGCCTTGTTTTTGTTTTTTTTTTCATCAAAGGCAATGCCTGCAACAAAATGAAGATCCGAACTATCCGGCGCACCCTTTAACATTCCTTCAAGAACGACGATGGCAGCATCATAATTCTTTGGATCTAAATAGAGCTGAATAACATTTCTTACAACTTCCTTTTGTGTCAAGCTCCTGGTTCCCAGATCAATAAAAAGTTTCTCAGCATCCTCTTTCATGCCCTTTTCATGATAATAATAACCCAGCTCCATGGCAGCCCTTATGTTTTTGGGATCCTCTTTCAGAACTTTTTGGTATAATTGAACAATTTTCTTCTCTTTGCCCAGGGTTTTGAATAGTTTTATCAGCTCAAAATGCGGTTCCTCGAGGCTGGGATTCAATACCAAAGCTTTTTTAAATTTATTTTCAGCCTCAACTGCTTTACCTTGGGCTGCATAAATCTTTCCAATAAAGAAATGCCCTGCATACGATCCAGGAAAGTTTTGAATAAGCTGTTTGTAGGTCTTTAGGGCCTTGTCCAGTTTGCCTTCTTGCATATACAGATCGCCTAAAAGCAAAAAAATATTTTCTTGTTTCGGATCAATGGATACAACCTTTTCATATGCAGCTATGGCATCATCTACTTGTTTAAGTCCCTGTTTAAGCTTTCCATACAGGATAAGAGCCAGAACATTGTCGGGGTTTTTTTCTATAATCTTTCCAAAGATATTCAATGCTTTATCGTTGTCTTTCAACTGAAGGTAAAGAATTGCCAGCTCTCTTTGCAGATATAAAGACTCAGGATCAATTTCAATCGCTTTATTGAGGTGCTCAACCGCCTTATCCAGGTTGCCCTTTTTCCGCTCCAACTGTGACTCTGCAAAGTAGTAATAGCGGCTTTCGGGTTTAATAGAAGCAACCTGTTCATCTCCCGGCAGTGTAATATTTTTGTAATAAGAACAACGTGGAAAAAGTAAGATGACCATAATAACAATGGTCAGGTGCAAATAACTTGCTTTCATCTATTTCACCGGGGCGCAAACTCGACGCTTGCAGGATTTAGGTTTTATCGAATGTCCTGTTCGACAATCGTTCCGGGTTTTGGTGTGACGGTCTCTTTGGCCGGCTTTGCTTCGGGGGCCGGTTTTGGTGCCGTCTTAATGTCTTCAAGATCGCTTCTTAATCGACGCAGTGCCTGCTGGAAAGTTTTCTGTTGTTTTTTCAGTGCGAGATCAAGAGTCTTTTTGTCTACCTTGGCAGTTGACAGTGAAGCAATATCTGCTTGGATTTTCAGCAAATCATCTTTGACTTTGTCGACAGTTTGAGAAAGATTTACCAATTCTTTAGAAAATTTATGATCAAAGTCTTTGACGTTTGAGGTGATATTTTCAAGATCTTTGGGAATGGAAGTTAATGTTTTGTCGATTTCAGCTAAGGCGCTTGCCGTCTTTTTATTGTCTATTTTCCTGGCGGATCTGATGTACTTTATGGCTGTTGTTGTTTCTTTCAGGTTCGCCTGTAAAGAAGCGGTTGTCTTTTCAAGGGACGCAATCTTATTAGTCAGGATTTCTTCCAGATTTTCTTGTTGCTTGTAAAGGGTCTGAACCCCCATAGCCCCTGTGCGATCAATTTGCAAGATGTCCTTTTTTAAATCAAAATAGCCAACAAAAATTATTACACCGATCAGACAGGGGATAAGGATCGAAATTCGTGTTATACGCCTATTTAATTTTTCTATTTGAGGGTCATCTATTTCCTCTTGAAACCGAGTTTCCGTGCTTTCATCATCGATGCGAATTTTAAATTTAGTTGATTCTATGTCTGTCATTTTACCTATTCCCATTCGATTGTACCGGGTGGTTTTGAACTAATATCGTAAACAACACGGTTGACGCCGGATACTTCATTGATTATCCGGTTTGAAATTTTACCGAGAAGTCTGTGGGGCAGTTTAGCCCAGTCTGCCGTCATTGCATCTTTACTTGTTACCGCGCGGATGGCCACAATGTATTCATAGGTCCGCTTGTCTCCCATGACGCCTACACTCTTAATGGGTAATAGAACGGCAAAAGACTGCCACAGTTTTCTATAGTACCCGCCGTTTTTTATTTCCTGAAGCAAAATGTCATCAACTTCTCTTAATATTGAAAGGCGCTTTTTGGTGATTTTTCCAATGATCCTGATGGCAAGGCCAGGACCCGGAAAAGGTTGACGCCATATGAGGTCTTCGTCAAGACGTAACGCCTCACCCAGAAGACGGACTTCATCCTTGAACAGGTATTTTAAGGGTTCTATAAGTTTTAACTTCATTTTTTTTGGAAGACCGCCCACGTTGTGATGGGATTTAATGACCGATGTGGGGCCGCCAAATGCAGATTGTGACTCAATGATATCCGGGTAAAGGGTTCCCTGTGCTAAAAATTCAACGGTTTTTATCTTTTTGGCTTCGGTTTCAAAGACATCCATAAAGATTTTACCGACAATTTTTCTCTTTCTTTCCGGGTCAGTAACACCGGAGAGTGCTTTTAGAAATTTGGTTCTGGCGCTTACAAACCGGATATTGATTTTAAGATGCTGTTTCAGGGTTTTTTTTAGCTTATCAGCCTCATCCTTTCTTAGAAGACCATTATCCACGAATATACAGGTAAGGTTTTTTCCAATGGCTTTGTGGATCAGCAGGGCCGTGACTGATGAATCGACACCGCCGCTTAAACCCAGAATTACTTTCTTATCTCTTGCGGTTTCTCTGATTTGAGCAATGGCGTCCCTGGCAAAGGACTTCATAGTCCATGTACGTTTGCAGCCGCACACATCAAAAAGGAAGTTGCGAAGCATTGTTTTGCCCTTGGATGTGTGTTCAACTTCGGGGTGGAACTGAAAGCCATATAAATTTTTATCAGGATGAACCGCTGCAGCTATCCTTGTGTTTTCAGTGGAAGCCGTTATTTTAAAACCAGGGGGCAGCTTTTCAATAGAATCGCCATGGCTCATCCAGGTGTTTGTTTTTTCTTCAACATCTTTAAACAGACCCGTCTGATCTATTACATTGAGCTCTGCAAAACCGTATTCACGCTTTTGGGCACTTTTAACAGTTCCACCCAAGGTGTCGATCATAAATTGCATACCATAGCAGATTCCAAGAACAGGAATTCCAAGATTAAAAATCGATTCATCGCTCTTAGGGCTGTTTTTTTCGTAAATGCTTGCAGGTCCTCCTGAGAGTATGATCCCTTTGGGTTTCAGGTTTCTGATATAATCAAGATCAACATCAGGCGGATCGATCTGGCAGTATACATGGCATTCCCGCACACGGCGGGCGATGAGCTGGTTATATTGTGAACCAAAATCTATGATCAATATCATGGGCACCGTCACAAATATTTCTTCAGGTTGATTTGCCAGAGGCAGAGAAAAGGGCCGTTTTCGTATAAAAAACTATTATAAAACAGATTTTGTTATTAGGCAATGAACTTGCGAAAAAAGGACGAATATGTTAGAAGCTGCCCAAAATATCAATTCAATTTTATTGTACTAATACCAGAAGTGATAGATTTATGGATCATCTCCCGATTAGTTGTAGTAAATTAAGGCAAGTCAAGTGAACAATCTTCAAGTGAGGTGATGTAGTCCCAGAGGGTTCAAGGGGTCAAGGATTCAAGGGTTCGAGTGATCCGCC
>SDBS01002142.1_pt1 | contig 19846 bp, 18 predicted proteins | sample 2277091 | NCBI WGS metagenome assembly SDBS01 (sample SAMN10404972, study PRJNA504765) | marine sediment metagenome | isolation source: marine sediment core GS10_PC15, 163 cmbsf | place: Arctic Ocean: Southern Knipovich Ridge | collected 2010 | reverse complement strand
TGTTATTTTGAGTTCATTTAATGTTAATTGTTCAAAATCCAATATTTCAAGAGCAACTGAATATCCCTTTTTTATAAATTCTTCAAACTCCTTATTCATCCTTATATTTGTATACTGACTTGGTCCAGGTTTAATATATCCTTGTAATCTTGTAGGACAAAAAATCTGCGCTTCTCCAATATAAACTATTTTCTCATCATTTAAGTTATTCTTAAATATATTCCAGCTATAAATTTGAGGAGATCTATAATTATCTTTCATGAATTGAGAAATCTTTTGAGGAAACAAGTAATAGTCTCCCTCTTCTCTTAATACAGATTCCCATTTATACTTTAGATCAAATTTTAATTGATTCATAGCTTTAATACAATTTAAAATTATAATTTAAGTTTTGTTTTAAGAGAAAGATTGATTAAAAAAGAAAAAACTATAACGATTAGTTATTTGGGAATAGCATTTTTCTAACAGAAAATCTATTCTTCATTATTACCAGTGATTAATGAAAATGGGGGGAGAAAAAATAATGAAAATTCAAATTGAGATAATAATTAAACAGTTAAACATCACTGCTAAATTGGTGTCAGACAAAATATGACAACTATTCTATAAAATGAATTTCAATCGAATTTCTAATCTAAAAAATCAATCTGAATAAGGAAACTATCTACACTTATTGAAAAAAGTAGCTTCCTTGGCGTTTATCAAAAAGAAGCTGAAAATGAATCAGAAGGACCCGAAATAAAACATTTTTTCCATCCTCTTCAATTTTTAGAAATAATTAATATTTATCTCCAAATTTTTAGGAAAAAAGGATATTATTCTGAGGATGAAAAATTTGAAAGATATATATTTCACTAAGGAAAAATTGCATAAACTCAAGGAATTGACTTCTAAAATAGAAAAAAAAGATAGTCTTGAGTTTGTTTATATACCAAATTACGAGGAAACTTTGTCTCAATTAAAAGAAGAATGGGAAGATAAGGAATTTCAACTACTACGTTCATATTCTTTAGATGTGCTGACAAATATTAAAAGATTTAGAAACCCTTCTTTTAACCAAGAACAATTTGTTACATGGATGAAAATGGAGGAAATTTTTCCAGAAATACAATGTCTTACTAGGATGGTTTATGAAAATCAAAATTCAAAGAATAATTATGAGGTCTGGAGAAATAATATTAATATACAAGAATATTTTAGTAAAGAAGAACTCTTCCACTTCGAGTCATTTTTAAGATATTTTAGAGCGTCCATTAGAAGATTCAGTAAATAATATCGAGAAAGTATCAGATCTTCTAGATATTGTCCTTGGAATGATTTTAAGGATATTTTATGGTATCAAAAGTTTATGAAAGTAACTTTATCTCTTGAATTTTTTATTCTAATCATTTTAAGGAGATAATTTTGAGAAATAAAATCCTAACTCAATTTCAGCATAACTTAAAATTAATGAATTATTTAAGCATTTTTTCCCCATTTTCAACACTTAGCATACTACAATTACGGAGAAATTCTGTAAGATGCCTACGAGGATTGCCTGAATTGCACCCAGAATATTTCTGTTGATTTATTCGTTTATCACAATAAGTTATTGCGAGAAAATGTTTAGCTCTACTTATTGAAACAAATAAAAGTCTTAATTCATCAAATTTCTCTGGATCTTGTTGTTGCCTACCAGGAATAAATTCTTGTTCTACTCCCACCACGATAACTGCTTTCGCTGTTAAACCTTTAGCTTTGTGCATTGTTAAAATGTTGATTTTTCCCACTTCTGTTTCTTGTTCCATTTCGCGCAAAGCTGAATTTAAGGAAGCAAAAAATTTGCTGAGATTTGTTAATTCCGTCTCTTCTATAATTTTAAATAGGAAATCTAAAATTTTTTTACGAGAACTTTCATTTTCTATTAAAAATTCAGCCAATTTTTGAATTTCTGTTTGTATTTCAGAAACATCTGTTGATTCTTGAATATTTGAAAAATCTGTTTTAAATTGATTTACAATATTTCTTATATCTTCGATTTCATTTTTAATTCGATTTCCATAAGTGGGGATTAATGTTGGGGTTTTTTCAATCTCTTCAATTAAATCTAAAAAAGTTTTATTTTCCTTTAGAGCTAGATTGTAGATTCTTAAAATTGTCTTAATACCAATGTTATTATCCTTTCTTAAATATAGAATGGTTCTTAATGCCAAAGAATCATTGAATTCATTAATTAATCGCAAGAATGATATAAATAATCTTCCATCATTCTCATCCAACGGAGATTCTTGAGTTTGATTTGAGACTGCGATGCCTTCTTCCAATAAAGCGTTTTTTATAACATCTGAAAATTTTTGATTACTATCAAGTCTTAGAAGTATAAGTATGTCATCTTCAGAATAAATTTTCTTCTGAATTAATGCTTTACAAATTTTAGTAATGCCTTTTGCTTCGTAATTTTGATTTTTAAAACGATACAGATGGATCTCTCCTTCTTCGGCATCTTCTTTTGGTTTTAATTCCTTTGGAACTCGATCCTTATCTAGATTTGCAACAAATTGAGAAAGTTTTATTATTTTTTTATCACACCTTTGACATATTTCTAAATCATACTTATCTGACGATAAGAAGTTTTTTTCAAAGCTCCTTATTCCATCAGGATCTGCAAATCTAAAGCCATAAATACTCTGATCATCATCTCCTATTCCACAAATGTATGATCCTTGATCTCTTAAAGCATAAATTAAAGCTAAATCACAACGATTTAAATCTTGGAACTCATCAATTAACACATATTTAAAATCCCTTTCTAATTTAAAATCTCCTATCTGCTCAATAGATTTCTTTACTTGATAAACGAGTTCAGATCTCAAAATGTAAGTATAAGTTTTTCGATGTGATTCCCATGCTCCAAGAAAATTGGATGTAAATCGATCAACATCATCACTATCTTCATCTGCTTTTAATGTATCCCAATCAGCTGATAATTTCAGGAAATTATCTTTAATTATTTGTTTACTACTTTTTAATATTACTTTAAGTTCTTCAAAAACTAAATTATTTTCCTCCCAATCATCCACTACACGTATTGGTGTTGGTAATTGATAATTAGCAATTAATTCTTGATTTCTTACTAATTGTCTAAATGCAAATGAGTGGAGAGTGGAGACATAGGGTATTTTTTCTTTAGGTCCTAAAAATTCTTTTAAACGTTGAGAAAGTTCTGCCGCTGCCGCTCTAGTAAATGTTAGTATTAAAATATCTTCCGGAGATATTTTCTTTTCAGATATCATATAAGCAACCTTTCTTATTATAGTAAAAGTCTTTCCAGTTCCAGGTCCTGCTATTAAAATGGAATGGCCATCTAAATCGCATGAGGCATATAATTTTTGTTCATCAGTCAGATTTTCGGCCCAGTTCATTTCTCTTCAAACCAATTACAAATATTTGATTTATGGTAAAAAATAAAGTAATTTAATTCTAATTTTTGTCTAATAATTCTAAATCTCTATTACTTTTAAGGAGTTAATATTTAAAAAATAATTTCTTTTTTATAATAATTCTAGGGCTTTATTATAAGGTAAATTTAAAAAATTTGATAATAACCTATCTTATACATTTCATACAATATTGTTGCTTCATGAAATGCATCATCTGCTGCCCTATGCACCTCTTTGTAATAAGTATTTGGGAAAAAAAAACTCCATGCTTCCTCTACTTTTGGCCATTTATATTCTTCTGGATATTCTTTTCGAGATGATTTAATTTTTACCAGATTAGTAGCTGTTAACATGATGCATGGCAATTCTTTAGGAAATTCAAAATTACGAGCTTTCAAAAATCCAAGATCAAATTGCTTATTATAAGCAGTAACATGATACTTTTTAAAAATTTCTTGTAATTCTTGAGCGATTTCATCAAATTTCGGAGCTTTCTCAACTTCTTGGAAGATTAAATCAGAATTCTTAAAAATCCATGAATCTTGAAATTTTTCTGTAAATGAATGTTCTTTAACTATTGATTCAAATATTACTTTTATTATTCCAGTTCCCAAATCTAATTCAACAATACCAATTTCAACAAGTAAATCTTGCTCCTGATTTAATCCCGTTGTTTCAATATCAATGACAGCAATTTTTTTAGATTTTATTGGTTTTGTAAAATCTGTAATATCCCGAAAAATTTAAATCATCTCATTTAACATGTATGTAGTATTTTACTTAACAAATACTGGAAGATTTTTTGTATAAAATAATTTAGACTTAAAGTCGTTATATTAAATAATCTAAATCTTATAAGTAATTGAAAAAATTAAGATAATAGCCAAGAAATATTCTTGATAGAATTGGATACATCCATTTTTGAGTAGAACCATTTCGAAAATTTGATAAAATTAATAGCACCGTAGAAAATTCAACAGATCCTATAGGGGATCTTGAGGAAAATAGAAGAGATCAAGATTTTTCACTTTTTTAGGAGGGGGGACAACAGGCTATAGAGACAGATAGAATGAGTAATATAATAAAAGTAAATTAATGATTTATTTATAAAATTTTATTAATTCAATACTAAGATTTCTTTATTTTTTGTTTATTAATAATGATTTTATAAAATCAAATACCTCTATAACTTGTAAAACTAAATTGAAATTAAAACAATAAATCAAAATATTTTATTTGATATTTATGAATCCGAATAATGATTTGAAAGAAACTGATAAGAAATTTCTAAGAAGTCAGAAAGATTTATTAGATTCATTTCTTAGACAAAAAGAAAAAATGATATTTGAAAATAATAGTTATACTCATTGGTTTAAGGTATGATTATAGATGAAGATCTATTAGGATATTTTGAAAATATTCTACCCGAATTAACAGATTATTTATATAAACGAGAGATAAGAGATTGTATTCATTATGATTGTAAACAAGATATACAATACCTTTATGTTGATTATATAGCACCCATCTCACCTGATGATGTAGAATTTGAAGAATGGAAAGATCTTCGTAAAGAGCGAATATTAAAATGGGGAAACTATCACTCATTAAATAAGATATATTTTGATTATAATAACGATAGAATATTAAACAAAATTTTACTTCCTGTAGTAAAGAGAGAATATGATTTGGAAAGAGAACATAATAATTATACTCTCGGTGATGGAAATCACAGATTCGGATTTGCCAAAAGGAATAATATCCCTACTGTAATGTGCTTAGTACATGATGAGTATATCATAAGGAAATCATGGGTTGTAAAAAACATAGAAAAATTAAAACATGAAAAAGAAGAACACTTTAAAGAAGAAAAAGGAACATTAATTTTGTAATATTTAATCAGTTATATTACAGGTAAACTTTTACTACAGTATTTTCGAGTAATTCAAATGATTTTAATTAGAACCTAGATGGTATTCCAAAATAATTTTAATTTCATTCTTAATTCATCAGGATTATCTTCTATAATATTAAGTACTTCTTTATTATTAATCCAGTCAGAAAGATATTGTCTTATATTATAATCATTATAACGATAATCCAGAAATATTATTCCTCCTTTATCTTCCAATCTTCTAATAGGACGACCAGCCGCTTGATTCGCTTTTCTTATAGCAGGTTCGATATACCCGAAAAAATTTCCATTACCTTCAAATTTCTGGTTAAAATATGATATCTTTCTTCGGATATATGCATTTTTGGGTGCAAAAGGGAGGCCAATAATGATTACATGTTCCATATCTTCACCGGGGAAATCTTCTCCTTCAGAATTTCTTCCTCCTAAAACACCTAATAAGACAGCTCCTTTACTGCCTGATTTTGTTTTGAATGCCTTAATCATTTTTGCATTATCAATGTTTCTTCCTTCCCTAAATATTTCTCTTCCATTTCTTCTGATAATTTCTTCCAATCTATCTTGGTTTAATATTTTGGAATTCAGTTTATGCAAAAAATCATAAGATACACTGAAAATGCCAACATTTCCATTTTTTACCTTGAGAATTTCATCTATTTTTTGATTTATTTTTCTAAAATTTTCTAGATTCTCTCTTTGGGAATATTCGGAAGTAACTCCTAAAACAATACAAGCTTTTATATTCTCTTTTTTAAATGGAGATTTAATTTTCTCTAAATGAAACTTTTTAGAAGAATTGTTTATCCCTGTTAAATTTAAATAAACTTCTGGTATCAGTGTACCTGACATATGTAAAGTACAGTAAGTTAAGTTCAAGAGAGGTTGAATAAATTCTTGAGGATCTAAAGGTTTGATTTCTAACCTGGATTCAAAAGCATTCTTTTTCTTTTCAATAAAATGACCAATAAAATGAGTTTCGTTTAAGAAATTATCTAAGGTAATTCTTATGAAATTTTTCCAAAAATCTATAAAAGATAACAACCAATTTCTCACAACTTTATGTTTAGTAGATTGTTCTGTCGAATGTACAGAAATTGCAAATTCCTGAGCACTTTCTAGAATATTTTTTAATTGTGATGGGTTTGAAATATTAGATCCTATAAGTAAATTATTTAATAATTGACTTGGAATTAACGGATATAAAAATTCTTTAACCTTTTTATTTTTTAAAGTGAATTTATTAAATTCTGACTCTTGGTTTTTAAAATGGTTTTCAACTGCTTTAAAAAATCTCTCAAATGGTCTGAAATAATCCTTATTGATGTATCCTTTACGATATTGTCTAATAAGGGTGTCACTATGGATTAATACACGTTCTGATAATCTTTTTTCATTTACTTCTAAAACTGTATCTGTTAGATTATGACATTCATCTACAATTAGTATGCATTCAGATAAATCCTTTTCAATATCGGGAAGTAGAGCTTTACTAAGAATAAACGGATTGAATACCCAAAGATAATTGCATACAATAATTTTCATAAATCCTAATAATTTCTTAATAAAATAATAGGGGCAAATTTCGTTTTTTTTACAAATCTCTATAATTTCATTGATATCTACTACTTTCTTTTTAAATTCAAGGAGTAGTTCAAATAACATAAGTTTATCATGAAACGGAGTGTTTTTATCATCCCCATTAAATTCCCCGAAGTTTTTAAATGGCTCATAACATTTACACCCATTCTCTTCTTTCCTTAAACTAGCACAGAGCTTTGTCAATTCTTCCAAATTAGGTTTTTCTTTAATAATTTCTGGCTGAATACACATATTTTTTCTACCACGAAGAGAAATACCATTGACTTCAGGACGTATTTTATTAATTTTTTGTAATTCTTTTATAATTCTATCATTTTGTTGGTATGTTCTACACAAGTATATTAATTTGAAATTTTTGTTATAAAGAAGAGGTAAGACACTAGATAACCCTATTATACTCTTTCCAGTCCCATTTGGAGCGATTAGAATAAAATTATCTCCTTGAGAACATGATTTATTTATTTTTTCAATGATGGTCTTTTGTCCCTTCCTATACGTTTGATATGGAAAAAAATCTGTGAAATCCAAATCTTTCATATTTTTTGTCGGTACTCCTGAATTCTATTTTTAAATGATTGCCACGAAAATAATTTATTCTATATGCCCCAAAATTAATGTGTTTGAATATTTAAAAATATTATTATTCATAATATCTTTTGATTTATTTGTTTTGTAAGTTTAACCAGATTAATATTTCTTATCATAATTTTCCTTAGAAATAAAAGTAACAGAAGTTAGTTATTTATAACAATAGAAATAAAAATAGAAAAAATTTTTTAAAGTATAAATTAAAAAAAAAACACCTTTCTAATTTATATTTTTGATTGAAATACATTTTACGGAATATGTGTCATATTTTGTCTAGCACCAAATTTAATAAATTCTTCAATCTTTTGCTAATTCTCTCAATTTTAACATTTTTATTATTTTTTTAGGATTTCTTATATCAGCTTTAAAACTTATCTTTAATTATTATTAGAATAGATTCTAAAGATGCTTAAGGAATGGATGTAATTGGCAGAAAAAAGTGTTAGAAATATAGAAGGAAGGGTGTTAAATGAAACGGATAAAGCTGTTCTTATCAAGTTCAAATCAGGGAGGGAATATTGGATTCCAAAGTCTACTCTCAAATTAAAATTCATTCCTGATACTACTGATTATCAAATATTTACTATTGATACATGGGTGTTAAAAAAGAATAAAATAATTGTTGATGAGAATTTCCTTATAAGAAAGATTGTTAATAATGTAAAAACTCATCATTCAGATAATCTTATTGCTGTATATGGAATAGGAAGTTTCTTTGATAAGAACCTCCCAGATTTGTGGATTAAAAACGACATCGACTTAATTTTGGTAATAAAATCACTTGAAGAGATCCCTAAGAACGATTGGAATAATAGGTATAATTCAGAAGAAATTGCAGGATACAAAGTATTCTTTGGGTATAACACTTTAGAGATGTATCAAAATGAACAAAAATTTAAGGAATTCTCCGGAGCAAATTATAAATGGGCTCTCATGGAAATTAAAAATCCAAAAAACTCAAAATTTCTTCATGGAAAAGATATTCGAGATAAGTTACCTGATTTCACTAATCTTAAGTTTGATTATGATGATATATTAGCAAGAGGATTATACCATATCGAAAAAAGCTTACGAGGGAAGGATATTAATCCTATGAGTGAATTTTCAAAAGCAATCTTCAAAATTGCATTTTATTTCTGTGCCTTTTTCGTGGAAAATTACTCATATACATCCATTATTGAAATTGGCAAAAAAATTAAAGGACTCGTAGAAGTTATCAGAAGTATTAAGGGTATTGAGATGTATTTTGAAGAAGCGGTAACTTATAGAAGCATTGGTCAGTTTAAGACAGATTTCAAAACATTACAGAAGGAATTTATTACATTAATTGTATCTCTGTTAGAAAGTGGAGTATTACATAGAAAGATTAGAAAAATTGATTTAAAAGCTTATTTTACTAAATATTTTGGAGGGCTTCCATATTTAATTCGTTTTCTTCAATAAACCTCATAAAGATCATTATTAAACCCGGGCTTCAGGCTCTATTACTTAAATGGCAATTTCATCTCCAGACAAATTTAGGCTTGTTGGACCTATTAGAAGGATAACTGATCTTCAAAAATTACCATAGACAGTTTCTGATTCTAATATTCCAGTAAATGCTCGTAGGTCCCTTCGATTTTCCTTAGAAAGTGACCGAACAATTCGTCTTAAGACTTGTAAAGATTTTCAATCAAATATAAGGTGTAGGAAAGAAGAAACTTCTGGGGAATTTTTTTTTAAGGAGATGTATTTTTTTAGGAGACTGATATTTAATGCAAGTAGTAAAATGCTAAAGCTTTTTCAATTCCTCTATGAATGCTTTTTGGGTATAACCATGTAGAAGCGATTGATACAATGCTTGTTCATTAAATTCTATCATTCTCGAAAAATCTTCGAAATTCTTAAGTGAATCTAGAAAATTTTCTATTATTTTCCCGAGACCAAGTTTTTCAATATTAAACTGATTAAAAAAACCACCATATTTTTCAAACAGAGAGAGCATTGTCATTATCTCTTCTTCTGAATATTTTTGGATACAATCCTGGCATACTCCCTCATTTTTCAGTATATTATCTTTATTTTTCAAATCTTTAATTGTTATTCTGTTACATACTGAGCAATTTGAATTATTTGGTGGGTTTTTTGAATAATGGTAATTTATTCGGAAAAAATAATTCAAACCGAGCCCATAGACTTGAGATCTTATAAGGATCTTTTGAAAGATTGATTATGTTGTAAAAGATCTCTTATTTTGGAGTTTTAATTCACTTTGGACATCATACAGTACATCTTTTACTGCTCTAGTATCTTTCTCACCAATGTCAAAAACACCTCTCGCAACATTAAAGGCATGAGTTATATTCTCTTTTTCTTGAGGAGAAAATATTTCCTTACATTTCTTACAGACTAACTCTAAACTAAAATTTGGTTTGTAGATATTTGAGGATTTTTCTATAGGTTGAAAACATATTGAACATTCGTTAAAATCTAGTTTGACAAAGGTTATTTTAGGTTAAAAACTACAAAACAATTATATGAAACTAAAAAAGCATTGTCATCGTAACCAGAAATAATGATCATTATTTATAAAGAAAAAATGCGAGAAGAGGCTAATTTACAGGTAGATTTTAAGACTTGTTTTAGTACTACTTACTCGTATTTTACTACCGTTTAGTGAAGAGAAATAATCTTCACAATTTTACGGGGTATCTTTTTCAAAAATCATCATTTAAAACCCATAATTCCGAATGAGAGATTTTTATAAAAGTTAAATAAAAGTATTAGATAACGTCGTAAATCTAAACCTAAGCTATAAAACCTTATATTCGTATTCGGTTTTAATCAGAATTGTTAACAGTAGTATTCAGTATTCATCCAAAATTAGATTAACTCAGCATTGATTTAGAAGAAACATTTTATAAAGATGTTAGAAGCATTTCGAAGTATGTGGGCCAAATTATAAGATCAAAGAGATTTTGAATTTGCAAAGGAAAAAAAAATCCCGATTAAGATAGTAATCCAACCGTTTGACTACAAAATAAAATTAGAAAAAATGACAAGAGCTTATGAAAGTGATGGCATTTTATGTAATTCAGATGAATTTAATAATATGGAAAACCGAAGTGCTATTAATGATATAACTAAGAAACTTGAAAAAATAGGTATGGGAGAAAAAACGGTAAATCAATTCTCTTTTTTTTTACTACGTTTTTGTTGGAGCAATTGTTTTACTAAATGAAAAGATTTAAGTGTAAATGTTATTTAATTACACATCTCAGAACTCAAATGGGGGAAGTAGTGTAAGTTTTATCATTTAATAAAAAATCCCTTATTAGATACTCTCACAAATTTTATTGATATAATCTGCAAAAGGTTTTTGATGGCGATCATTAGTAGTTAAAAGTATGAAATCGAAGGGTAATTCAAGAACAATATAAATATCAGATAATCGCCAACAATAGTGCTTAATTCCATCTATTATATCGTCATATTTATACTTTATTATGAATTGAAGACTTTCTTTTAATTTCGGTTTCTCATTAGAACTAAAGTTACTTGTTAATTTATCATAATCATTAAAAAATTTAGTAAGTACTGAAAGAAAATGATTTTGGAAAAAATTATGCACCTCCTTCTTGCATTTAGGACAAAATGGACTATCAAAATTAACTCTATTTCCAGTTGAGTGGAAATGAAGCCTTCGTTGAAAATCTAAGCATCTATATGAAGTTTTTAATAAAAAGAAATTTTTTAGAACAGTGTTTTTATATGAATTCAAATCATTTATAATATTTATAATTGGGAGTTTTAAGGGTAAATTAAGACTCTTATATCCTAATATTTTTGACTTAATACTTTTTATTAAAAAAGGCATCAACTTTATTATCTGATTTCCCTCTTGCCCAGAAAATAAGTAGATATCCTTAGAAACATCTTGAACGAAATCATTAATATCCGGATAATTATTTAAAATATCTTCATTTTCTAAGAACTTATTCAATAATTTCTGAATTGTTTTGTATATTGTTCTAATAAACTCTCCAAAAATTAAATAAGTTATATGTTTGATTGAATTTTTCGTTTTATCTTCAATATTTGATATTTTCAGGTTAGATCCAAAAAAAAAATCAATTAAAATTGTTGTATCGCATAGATAATTCTGGGTCATATATCATCTTCAATTTGTCTTCCAAATATTGCTTTTAAATCTGAATTTTCTAAAAATTCATAGAATTTATCCATATCTTTTAGGGTAATATCCTTTAAAAAGATTAAATTTTTAAAAAATTGTAGCTTTTCAACCAAATTAAGAGTTTTATCACTATTTTCAATTAAAATATCAAGAAGTTTTAGGAAAATGATGTTATAGTCCTCATCTTCGCAATTATTATATATTTTCATAATGCTTTCTTTAATCTCCTGAGCTAAATCCATATTATTCTCAGAATCTAACATTGAACTTAGGATATTCTTTAAATCTTCTTTTAATTCAACTTTTATGGCACTAAGATCAACAATATTTTCAATCTTATTTTTTAAAAATTCAATAGCTTCTCGTGGAGGTAGATTATCTAAGTATTCGATAACCATTTTTCTAACAAGATCTTTAGCTATTTCTATAATTTTTTCTCTCCCCAAATGCATAACTAATTCTGAGAACACTTCTTTATATTGAGAATATTCGTAATAGAATAACATTGAAGTTTTAAACAATTTATATTCTTTAATACTTGGAAACTCAGTTCTCTTTTTCTTAAATTGGTGAATATATGCGATATTCCATTTCTGAAGAGTTCTACTTGGTTTAACTAACTCTGTTGAACCTAAAATTGAATAAGATCTAGGATCTCGATGTGCCATTAGATTTCTAAAAACTGAAGAAAATATGTTAATATCTTTTCTTTTTAAATGTACTATATCTTCCGGTGGAATGTTCGTTTCGTTTTTAAATTGTTTTAGTAATATTTCTAATTCAGAACCATTCATTTTTCATTACACCCTTACTCGATTTTTATTATTGAGACTTTTCTATCCTTAAGTAAATTAGTAAATGAGCTGCCTTTTCTTAACTCCCTATCTACCATTAGTTGCAAATCTTCAAGATCTTGTGGATCCAATGAAATGTGAATCTTCTTTCTCTCATAATTTTCCATATATTCGATTTTAAAGGTATGAATAATAACACCATATTCAGGCTCTTTATCGACTTCATCCTTATAATAAATGGGTCTAAAATCGGTAATCATCCTACCATTATGATATACTTTTTCGTGAGTAGTTATTAGTTCCTTCGCCTTTGCCTTCATACCAATAAAAAAATCATCAGATAATATATTTTTCCAGAGATAATCAAAAATATCCCAATTATATTCTTCTGGAACAAAACTTTCTTCTTTAATGCTAATAAATCCATCTTTAATGTCATCTAGAAAATCTTTTATTGTGATATCTAAATCTTTTTGTATTTTGTACAGATCAGTAAAAATTATCAAAATTTCTTTGATTTCATTAGAAGATAAATTTATTTTGTTTACTAGTTTTTCACTTAAAGTAGAAAATGATTCTGATGGTTTACTTTTTTTCAATTCATCTATAAAAATTTTACACTTCGTTTCATCTAATTTAAATAAATTTTGAAACGCTTCATAAAAGAGTCTTGGATATCTCATCATTATTTATTCTTCTCTAACTGATAAATTTACCTATTAAAACAAATTAATTAAGATTGTTTAATTTTATCTTTTTCTCTTATTTAAATTGTGAAATTTGGTTTAAAAAGCAAACAGTATTTTTTATGGATTTTTTGTTGGGGTTAATTTCCTCTGGAAGATTCTTCTTTCATTTACAGTTTTTTCCTAAATTTTTTTTTAAAGTTTATTAGAATTATATTAGTATTGACATGAAAATTTTTGATATTTAATGTTATGTAGATATTATTTTTGTTTAATTATACAGCTCTTATAAAATATATTGTCTTCTGCAAATTTATGTTTTTGGTTTATTGGATTGAAAATCATTAAAATTTTCATCAATTAGAAATTGCTTCTGCTCCTTTCCCCATTGTTTCAATTCTCTTCGTTTCTCTACCGTTTTTATTGTTGAGACTATCATGTGCTCTTGAGCTTTGTGAATATTTTCTTCCTTTCTTCCTTTCTTCCTTATTACAATTCTCCTCTATTATCTAATTTCTATATATTTATAATTGTCCAGTTCTCCCCTAAGTTGTGTTTGAATAATGAGATGAAATATTGAATGCTTATTATATAAAAAGAATTAAAACTTACTAAAACTTCATTACAGATTATTTCAAATTAATTAATTCTTCATTAATTTCATTAATTCTATTTATTAAATTTTTAATTTCAGAATTTTAACTGTATTTATTTTTTTGAGTTTGCAAAGGAAAAACACATACCGATTAAGATAGTAATTCAACCCTTTGACTACGACCTGAAATTAGAAAAAATGACAAGAGCTTATGAAAGTGATGGCATTTTATGTAATTCAGATGAATTTAATAATATGGAAAATCGAAATGCTATTAATGATATAACTAAGAAACTTGAGAAAATACGTATGGGAGAAAAATCAGTAAATTATAAATTAAGAGATTGGTTGATTTCTCGTCAGCGCTATTGAGGTTGCCCAATTCCAATAATTTATTGCCAAGATTGCGGAATTATACCCGTTCCTTATGAAAACTTACCTGTTCTATTACCTAAGGATGTAAAATTCTCGGGAAAAGGAAACCCATTGGAAACAAGTGAAAAATTTATCAATGCTAAATGCCCTTCATGCGGTAAGACGGGTAAACGTGAAACTGATACCATGGATACATTTGTTGATAGTGCCTGGTATTTTTTTCGTTTTGCTGATCCTTTTTCAACTGCTTTACCATATAGGAAAAAATTTGTTGATTATTGGATGAATGTAGATCAATATATCGGCTCTCTAATAGTATATTCCACGAGATTGGAAGCATTAGAAAGAGTCTTTAGCTAAAAACTTGGCTGTTATATAAATCAACTTCCCATTTAAAATGAATAGAATCACCTTTCACATTAAAAAATTACCTAAATTTTATCTGCTCTTAGTATTGAAATAATAAAATTTTATAAACAAATCATTATATTACTCTTATTATCTTACTCATTCTATCTATATGTATTATCTCCCTAATCCGTGGTGTTCCCTCCTAAAAAAGTAGGTGTGAATAAAAGGAAAATTTTCATCAATCGATTTCAACCCAAAAATTAATCTCTAATTTAAGATAATTTTTCACTTAACTAATTAAGAGGGCACCAGAGGGGGTGATACTAATTATAGGAGAGAATGGGGAAAAAAATATATTTCTGTTCGTTTTATTGAATGATAAGACAGAAAAGTAATTTAACTGATTAAAAATGAAAATTCTTTCAATCGGATTTAAGAATCCGTTCCACGAATCGGGATACGCTGACACAATTGAGGTTAATAATCTTGAAAATATCAATGTGTTCATTGGAAAAAATAATTCTGGCAAAACAAATGTTCTTAGAAGCATATATAATTTATTACATCAAGATATTGATAGAAGTAAAATTTTTCGTATTTTAGAAGTAAAATTAGAATATAAAGATATAAATTTAATTTTAGATAAGTTTTACAATAAAATTTTAAAAATCTATCAAAATCGAAATAATGCAAGCCCTGAAACTGATCCTAGAATAAATAGATTAAAATCTAATTTAAAAAACGGGAAATTCGTAAATGCTTTTAATCCATTAATTAACATTAGACTAAAGACGGATAATCCATTTTATAAGCCCTTTTCAATTATTTTATATTTTAAATGTGATGTTATTTATCAAAAAAGTTTTTTCAAATACGAACTTGAGAATATTGATGATCTTAATGTAGATCTTAAGCCTACTATAGAAGAAATTCTAAAAGGAATTAGTCTTGACCAAGATCTCGTTAGTTTATTAATAGATCATATTTTACCATTAAAAAATGTCATATTAATTCCATCATTTCGAACACTTGGATCTAGTGAAAAAGATTATCAAACACAAGAAATAACAAATATAAAGGAGACAATTAAGTTGTTATATGAAAAAAGCTTTGATAGGATACCAATTGATTTACCCGAAGAAAAACCCTTTGAAATTCCCAACTTAGCTTTACTCCTTAATACAATTAAAAGGGGAAAAATTTCATCTACATATAGATCCTTAATTGGACCTGAATTCTTTGAAACATTTAATTCTAGCTTACGGCAAATTTTTCCTAATATAAAATTATCAATAAAGTGGAATTTTAGTGACCAGAAAACTATTGGAGGTTATATCGAAGATGATAAAGATATGGGTAATTGGACAAAATTAGGGCATGGAACACAAGAATTAATATCAATATTATTTCTTTTAATGCTTCCAAGAGATTATATTTATATAATTGATGAACCAGAAAATGGACTTCATCCAGGACTTCAATCAAAATTGTTGTATTTTATCAAGCATATAATTCTCACAGATAGTTCCTACAACAAACAATTCTTTTTTGCTAGCCATTCAACTAGTTTTATAGATTTCACGGGAAATTGTTCGCATTTTGTTTGTAAAAAAGACAAAGAAAAATTCTCTATTGAGTTGTTAGAGAAGAAAAAATTGCATATTATTAGAAATGAGTTAGGACTTAAGCCGAGTTCTTTATTACAAGCGAATGGTATTATTTGGGTTGAAGGTGTCTCTGGCGAGCCTTATGTAAAAATGCTTTTTCAATGTTTTGGAATAAGTTTAGATGATTTAGATGTAACCATCATACATTTTGGAGGAGGTGCTGATATTACTAGCAATCATTATACGATTGATTTATTCGAAAGTTTGAATCCTAACTTCAGTATTATAATTGACAGTGAGAAAGAAGATATCACTGGAAAAATTGATAAATTGTTTAAAAAGAAGACTGAATTTGAAGAAAGGGGGCATTTCTTCTGGATTCTTGATAAATATCGCAATATAGAAGGAATAATTCCTCAAGAAGTTCTAAATGAGTATCTTGATATTAAAATTCCTTTATCGGATGAGAATCTTAAACAACCTTTTGAAAATTTAACATCATATATTAAAAGATTAAAAGATCCCTCAGTTGGTATCATTCCTGTAGATCGAAAGAAATATAACAAAACTCGCGACGCTTCAAGAATTTGTGAAATAATCCAATCTAATCCAGACTACAAATTGAAAATTACAGAAAATAAATATTTAAAAAAGAAAGTAAAAAGGATAATTAAAGAGATTGAAAAATGGGGTCATATAGAATTAAGTATTTATGACAGTAAGAAAATTAATGATTTATTCGATTCAATTCAGGATTTTCTTGAGTATTTAGAAAGTGAGCTGTACTGGGGTAATACAGAAATTAGAGATGAGAAGATAAATACCAAAATATTAAATTTTACTGATAATATTGAAGATCTAAGAAAATATTTCGGATTTAACATTATAAATGACAACCAAGGGAAATTTTTTAAGACAATTACCATTTTGGATGGTAGATTCTTAATAACTTTTAAAAATCACGCCCCTTATGAGAGTTCAATTAATAAGAAGGGAAGGGTAATTGGACCATTCAGATTAAATAAGGGGAATACATCTGCTCAAAAGATTAAAGAATTATTATACAAAGAGATAAAGACTAATTTAATTAAAAAATATAATCTTAAAATCTAAACATTTCAATCCTTACAGAGCGTTAAGAGGTTCTAAAGCAAGATTGTATAATTTTTTTTTTAAATCTACTCATTAAACTCCAACGGAAATTAACCAATATGGTAAAAAAATAAATGTCTAAAATGGTTAAGGAATGAGAATTAAAAGAAATATTAAAAATGACCTATTTATCAGATTACAAAATAACTTTTATAATCAATTCAAAATAAAGTGGTGTTAATATTGAATAGAAAATACCTATTTATTTATTGTATTTTGATTAGTAGTTTGATAGGAAGTAATTTCATTACCATTGTAAAGGGAACTACAATCTTTGATCGTCAAATTAAAATACCCAATAGAGCAACCAAGGAAATTCCTTTTGAATTAATATCAAAAGAAGGGGGAAAAATAAAAATTTATATCAATTCTAGTGAATTCCTCCGCTTTACAATATTGAGTGATGATGAATATCAGAAATATAAAGATGGAAATTCACATTCTATAATAATCTCTGAAGATCATATTTATAATTTGAGTAAAACATATACCCTCTCAGTTAATGGGTCTTATTATATAATCTTAGATAATTATTATCCTTTGAATGAGGATGCGATAGTAGACGTTAAAGTGGAAATTTTTGGACAAAATAATAATTCAGATAATTTAATTGGATTAATTTTAATTATTTTTAGTGTATTAATAATTGCAGTCGTGGTTATATTATATGTCCGCTTTATAAGCAGACAAAAGAAAATTCTAAACGAGGATAAAATTATTAATTTATTAAAAGAAAAAGAATGTGAATATCTTGATTTCAAGACGGAGTTTTATAAATTTAATAACAAGGATAATAAAATCAAATTAGAGAGTAAAAAAGAATTTTTAAAAGATATCTTAGGATTAGTTAATAATTTTAGAAAGGATAAATCACTTGGAATATCTTATTTAATTATTGGTGTAGCTGAGACAAATGATATTTACAATGGACATCATCAAAATGTTAAATTCAATGATATAAAGACTATTAAGGATATGATCCATGCAAATATTAAACCAGAATTAATAACTATTGATCTTAAAGAATATTATATTTCTGGTGATGCAGAAAATATTTCTATACTAAAAGAGAAAAGAGACGGATATGATCGAATTATTATCCTAATAATTGAATATGAATCGGGAAAGGTATTTTCATTAAAAAAAGATTTTGGTAATCCTCAGTTAGGTGTACCTTATTATCTTGAAAATACTTCTTTTTATAGAGATGGTTCTCATACAAGAACTTCACCTGAAGAGGTTAGAATGAAAATAAGATCAATACATTAGAAATTAGAACTTATTACAAGAGTATCTCATGAATTAAAAACTCCTCTTATACATCTCTGCTGTGGTTATGAACTTCTCTTAAATCACTATAAAAATAATATCGGAAAAGAAGAATTAGAGATAAGTTATGCATTTACTTTATGCAAGATTTTTTACCAAAGTTTCAAGAGATATTGGGCTTCACTCATATGATGAGCCTTTTCAAAGGTTGTTAACACAAGGAATGGTAAATAAAACTCATCCTCACTGTCCACATTGTGAAACTTTTGCGATGAAAGCTGAAATGAAGAATAAAACCTGTAACAGATGCGGGACTAAATATATCTTAAAAAGTGTTAAAAACAGCAAGAGTTTAGGAAATATTATTGACCCCATCGGTATAATGAATAAATACGGAGCCGATGCAGCCTGATTTTTCATTTTATTTGGAGCAAATCCTCAATCAGGATTAGAATGGTCAAATGAAGGAATAGAATTTGCTTATAAATTTGTTAAGAAATTTTACCAATTATTTATCGATCCAATTCAAAAACTAAGAAAGAAAGAAAGTATAATTGATAGGTTAATAGGATATAATTTGAATCGGACGATCAAATCGGTTTCATTTAGTCTTGAAAATCTTGAAATACGAGATATTATTAATTATATCATCCAATTTACATCCGAAATGTCAAAATATAAAAAAGAGGGAGTTATAGAAGATATATTCGAAGATTGTAAAGAAAAACTAGCTTTAATTTTCCACCCAATTGCTCCACATTTGACTGAAGAAGTTTGGGAAGTAATGGGCAAAAATAAGTATAATAGTCTAAGTTCTTGGCCAGATTATGATAAAACTATACTAACCAATGATAATGAGTTTAAATGGAATTTAATGAATAAAACAATAAACGATATCAGTAACATCCGAGTAGCTACTAAAATTAATGAGATAAAAGAAACGAGAATTATCATTGCTGACGACTGGAAATTCGAATTTTATTCTACTTTAATTTCTTTGATTGATAAGACAAAAAATTATGCAGAAATAATGAAAGAATTAATGCAAAATGATCTCCTTAAAATTCATAATAAATTCATAACCCAAACGACAGCTAAAATTCTTAAAAATGTTGGAAAGTATTCTAAACATATTATTGATACAGTAGAAGAATTCAAATTCTTTGATGAAATCAAGCGTATAATCAAGAAAAGATTTAGATGTGAAGTTAAAATTCTTTTGGAAAAGGACTCAAAAATCAAAAAAGCCTCTCAATCTTTACCAGGACGTCCAGCAATAGTAAAAACTTAATTGCATTTTTCTCTGTCAGGAAATATTAAAT
>SDBS01002141.1_pt1 | contig 19854 bp, 17 predicted proteins | sample 2277091 | NCBI WGS metagenome assembly SDBS01 (sample SAMN10404972, study PRJNA504765) | marine sediment metagenome | isolation source: marine sediment core GS10_PC15, 163 cmbsf | place: Arctic Ocean: Southern Knipovich Ridge | collected 2010 | reverse complement strand
GAATATAAGTATTCCCTGTTTATCAAGTAATTCAATTTGAGATATTCGTTTTGTTTTGTTTTAAATTCTTGGTCTGGATGTAAGTTGTACCAGAAAAGATCACGGGGCATAATTACTACCGGTTTCAATTGGGCAGCTCTTAGATTAAATTCATAATCAGCTGCGACTTTGTAAGAGCTTCTGAATCCTTGCAATTTCTCGAAGAAATCTCTTCTATAAATTGATCCGGAAGGACCTACAAACAGCAATCCTCCACCTAAAAAATGTCTTGAAAAGCTTTCATTAGGAGATAGAAATCTGGGAAGGGGCTTTTTTCCATCGTACGAGTAATCTGTGAAACCAATTCCAGCCTCAGGAAATCTCTCCATACCTGATACCAAAGTTTCTAAGCAATGGCTATACATGATGTCATCGGAATCAAAATATTTAATGTATTTACCAGTAGCATAAATAGCTGCTTTGTTTCTATTAGGATAATCTCCAAGGTTTTTCTTATTTCTAATGACCCGAATTCTTGAATCCTTTTTTTCAAATTCACAGGATATCTTTAATGAGTTATCTTTAGAATGGTCATCGACAATGATTAATTCAAAATCTGAAAAAGTTGATTGAAGAACACTTTCAATTGCTTCTGCAATATATTTTTCCCTGTTATAGACAGTCATCAAGACGCTTACCATAGGTTGTTCAGACATACTATTCTTAAAAACGTTCAAACCAGTCCCAGTTCCTATTGTCATCCGAAAGCTTTACAAAGCCAACACAGTGGTAGTTAATCCCTAAGAATTCGTCACTCTCAAAAGAGATATGGCAAGAGATCTTGCTCTTGTAGGGCAAAAGACTAATAAAGAACCTATAAATTTTTCTAAAAAGGTATAGTTTAGTAGATACCTTATCCTCACTTGATTGATGAAAAATCTTATAATTTGGATTTTTTGCAATAAAACGGACAACTTTTCTTATTCCCGGAAATGATACATCATCAAAGACAATTACCCCACCAACATTCAGTATTTTATCAATATAGAAGAAATCAACTAATATTATATCAAAGACTTTTGTTGAATCGATAAAAGCAAAATCAATTTTCAGATTATCAAAATATAATCTTGGCAGAACGTTATAAGAAAAATCCTTATAGAATGTTACAAGATTTGAATAGCCCGCTCGCTTTATATTTTCCAATCCGATATCATTCCAATATAAATCCGGATAAGGTTCTATTATGATATGGTGGGAATTCCCCAAGGTTTTAATCACTTCTAAAATGAACAGGCTGGAAATGCCATATGCCAGACCGATTTCCAATGAGGTTTTTGGTTTAACCTTCCTTAGAATTGTTTGCAATACTTCTCCTTGTAAAACATTGATATGTGAGTGGAGTTTGAAGACATTGTTGTCTTTATCTTTCACTTCATTGCTATCCAGAATTTCGCGAAGAAGGTCATTCATTATTAATTAGCTTATGATGAAATTCAATATCTTTTTTTCTGGTTCGAGATTGATATTTGACTTGCAGAAATCATTTGCATATTCACCCATTGTTTGCCAGTCCTCTTTATGTATAAAAGCTTTTTCAAGTGCATTGGCATATGATGAGACTGTAGGAGCCTCTGCAATAAAACCGTTCTGACCCTCCGTGATTACTTCGGAATTCCCTCCTACATCGGTTACAACAGCTGGCCGTCCGCATATCATGGCTTCAATTAATGAGATTGGGAGGCCTTCCCCCGCACTTGGTATTAACAGAATATGGTTATTCCTCCAAATCTCCTTAATATCATTTACATAACCATGGAATATGCACCTGTCCTCTATTTGTAAAAAGCTGGAAAGGTCTTTCAGATAGCTTTCACCACTACCACTTCCATAAATATTTAGCTGCCAATCACGCTTTTTCCAAATATCTTGAGAAAAAATTTCGAATGCAGTGTCGTGTCCTTTACCTGAAATCAGACCTGCCACCATGGCAAACTGTACCTGATCATTTTTAAGCCAATCTATTCTGTTGTACGCACTCAGGTTTAATGGATTCCATGTGATTTTTGCATTATTAAGTTGTGTGCCAACTGCTTTTTCGGCTACTTGTAATTGCTTATTTGATATAAAAAATGTGTGTTTTGCTTTTTCAAACACATCTCTTCCCCGAGGATAAATTGAAAGATCAGGCAAAAAACTGTACTGTGGATGATTATGTGATAATATGGAGTAGGCAGTACTATTACGCTCTAACAATTGATATAAATCGTAATGATGTTGCAGCAGGTCAAAACAACCTCCCTGGTTTATTAATACATGATCAGGTTTGAATTTGTCTATGAAATGCCAATCTCTTTTTAATCGTGGATTCCGGTTTTCTAAATAATTTTGGATTTTTTTTAAAGGTGGCATAGTATGAGAATATCTGGACCTGTATTGGACTTTTGCCCCCTGGTTTTCCAATTCCCGAATAGCTGAAGGGTTTTGTTTTCCCCAGTCATACACGGAAACGGCTACATCATAATCCTGTTCCAGGGCTAGTCTGGCAGTTTTGATCCACAATACCTCACTTCCTCCAAAAGGGACTCCTCCCATTAATGAAATGAATGCAAGCCTCACTATAACAGGGAGTTATACACAGATTCATTCAATTCTCCTATTCTTCCTGCATTGTATTTTTGGAGAATGCTTTTACGCGCATCCTCTGCCATAGAATATCTCTGCGCTCTGTTTTCAATTAATCCGATCATGGCTTTCGCCATCTGTTTTGGATTATGTGGATTTACCATGATCCCCGTTTTCAAATGATCTGCAATCTCTATCATTCCTCCCCTTGAACTAATTATGGGCACCCTGCCTGCGGCCATTGATTCACAGACAACTAACCCAAAGCATTCCCAGATACTCGGGAAAATGCAGAAATCGGACAATTCCAGGTGCACTGGAATTTCATCTAACGGAACTTTTCCCATGAACTCAAGATGATGGGCGCAATCCTTCAGTGAATCCAGGAGGTACGCTTTCATACTCAGGTCCTTTATATGTGAAGGTCCGTCAGCTGCCACAAACCGAAATTTTATACAGGGGTATTTATTGTGAACAGTAGGGATTGCTTTTGCTAAGTTCACCAATCCCTTGTGGACATTTAGTTTGCCAATAAACAAAATCCTGTTGTTGTTTGATTCAACTGGGATGTCAAGATATTTACTGTCGGGTATGAAGGGATGGGGTACCACCATTATTCTTGAATCTGCAATTTGCCAAAACTTCACAGTCCATGCTTTCATCGTTTGAGACGGAGTAGTGATTACATCTGCTATGTCGGCAATCAGGAAGTCAATATCATTAGCCTGGTTTTTATCATGCCTACTCCACCATCCCAAATCAATCTTTCCTTTCTTCATTAAGCTGCTTAAAGAAAAATTAAGTCTGGCTTTAACTGGTGTATAATATTGTTGAAGACGCAATTGCAATACGGCAGGCATGTGGATTTTCACCACCATTGGAAGATCGGGGAAAGCTTTTTTTATCTCGTATCCATTACCATTAATCTCAGGCGATTCAAAAATATCGAAAGGGAGGAGTAGATGACGTTTAGCAAATCTTGCCACTACCCTGGTCCGGAAATCTTCAGGGTTCTTAACGAGAATCCGGTGGGTCAGGACTTGGTTGTACCGCTCAGAAACCTCCCTGATAAAACTGCCACAAAAAATCTCCACGTCATGCCCTCGCATTTGCATGAGTTTAGACACCTGGTACACATATGTTGCAATTCCTCCAAGACCTATATCTGGAGGATATTCGTATGTGATGTATGCGATTCTCACTGGCTAAAATTGGAATTTATTGAAAAGGGTGATTTCAGGTGTTAAATCAACTTTCTCTTTTGCAAGAAGAAAGGCATTTTCTCCCATTTGTTTCCATTTACCCTTGCTACCCCAAGCCTTTTCCAATACTTTGTCAAAAAGCTTAACTGTAGGAGCTTCGGCCAGAAATCCGGTTTTACCATCAATGACCAGTTCCGAGTTGCCTGCCACATCAGTTGCTACAGCGCATCTACCACATAGCATGGCTTCCTGTAAAGCAAGGGGCATTCCTTCTCCCAACGAAGGCAATAGCAGGATATGGTTTTGATGCCAGATTTGGTGGATGTCCTCCACATAACCATGGAAAACAACCCGGTCTTTCATTTGATAAAAGCTTGCTAGCTCCTTCAGATACTCAGCATCTTCACCCATTCCATAAAGATTAAGTATCCAGGACCTGTTTATCCATTTTTTAGATGACAACACCTCAAACAGAAGATCCTGGCCCTTGTGAGAGCATTTAAGTGCTGCTACTACAGCAAATTCAGCGATCTCTGAATGATTCCACTGTTGGATTTGCACCTGTTTCAGATTCACCGGATTCCAGATAGTATTTCCGCGTTCGATGTTACTATAAAGCTGTCTCTCAGCCACATCAAGATTGCGTTTAGAAACAAACAATACTTCCTTTGCCTTGCCAAATACCTTTGCAATAACCTCACGAATCTCTTTCCCTGGCACGTAACCGGTGTCGGCATTGTTTTGACAGATAACAAGATATGGAGTATTGATCTGAATTAGAAATTCGGATAGCCAGTGTTGGTTTGGGTAACCCAGATCGAAAGTTCCTCCTTGGCTAATTACGATGAAGTCAGGTCTTCTACGGTGAAACAGGAATTTAAATTGTCGATTGGATCTCCTTTTTCCAAAAATCCGGTTTATAATCCTTGGAAGGATTTTGCGGGTCTTGTAGTTTGTATACCTGAAATATAAGTAGGCTCCTGCAGATGATAATTCCACCAGCCTTGGATGGAGATTTCCCCAGTTATAAACAAGGATGTCAGCCTGCACACCACTTTTTAACGCCTGGAAAGCGGTTCTGATCCAAAGCTCTTCGGAACCTCCCCACTGGCTATGTGATAAGGTGGTGATAAATAGGATTCTCATACCTTTAGCGCAATTTTATTTCTTAAATCCATGATTGCTTTCTCGAAAAAGATAAATATAAGAGCGCTTAGTAATCATTAATAAAGAATCCAGGCGGGCAGATTCAAATCTTCGCCTTTGTATTTATCTGAGTTTAACCAATTTTTTGGTGCTATGACGCCATTGCTTTGTTTATTAAGCCAGGCCCCCCACCAGCTGAAGGTGCTATTGGCGATGATGTTATATTTGCAGTGTGTCATTAATTGCATGTCCCGGTAGCTTCCTTCCTTGTTGTTCCAGTCAACAATGATGTGTCTGGCCTGCGAAAGAAAGCCAAAATTCTTTTTACACCAGGTTGGGGCATCCGAAAATACCAAAAACAGTGGATTCTGAACCTTTTGCAATATATATTGGAAAGCCTTTCTGTAATAGATTTCGTTGCAGATACCTTGATAATCCTTCTTGCCTAAATAATCACCTCGCCTGATATGCACAGAAACGCTGTTATTGTCTTCTATTTTGTTGCATAATTGTTTGTTTCGTTCTTCATCAAAGTCAGGAAATGTGAAAATATTCCTAACTGTTTCCTGGATGTCCACGAAATATTTTTCAGATAACCAGCAACCCTGGAGATACGTTGGCCTTTTTAAATGGAAAACTTCTGGTTTATACCTATAATCAATGCTGTGTTCGTAATAAATGGAAGGTCTGTACCCTATCAAGTATCTTTTTAGCTTAAAAAGGATATTTTGTTTAATATCTTTTAAAAGGAGCAAATCGTTGCTTGAGCAATACTCAGGTGTTATATTAAAAATCTTTTGTAACTCATATCCATTGTGAACCCACTCATTTTCATAAAAGCTTACATCTAGTTTTACGATGGGTTTCAGGGTTTTCAATTTCAGATAGAATGCATATTGAAACATTTGATTGCCTAATCCACCGCCAATCTCAACTACATATGGTTTCGAACTGATAAAAGTCACGAACAGGGCTTACTATATTATGTTGACTGCTTAAACACATTAAGAAACTTTTGAAGGATTTTTGGTTCCTTGTCATTCTCCTTGGGGATTGAATCCTGTGATTCCCTTAGGAAATCGTGACCCCCGTATTTAATTTTATCAAGAATAATGATTTTAGGATTTGGGAATTTATCTTCCATTCCTTCTGGGCACCCATAAACTGGGGATAACGTTTTAACGCTTTTATTTAAGTAATACTTATTTAAATGGGATTCATCATGCCACTTGGCGATTATATTTTTAATTAAATCACTGTTGATATTCTTGTCCAAGATTCTTATTAATTTTAGATACTCTTGACTAGCACCCCCATTAAAGCCCCCCATATAATAAATGCTACCTTGTTTCTTATGAATTGAAGCCAACGATTTATTATTACGTTCATAGGGAAAATCTTTTGGATCTGTTACCCATGTAAAAAAAGGATGCTGTACTCCTAATAGACCATATTCGTGGGTCTCTGGTAATATATCCTCATTAACATAATCCAGGAAAAGCATATTAGCGTTTAGAAAGAAGATATAGTCATATGAGGCCAATTGCTTTTCTACCTTTAGAAATATTTCAAATCGCTTTAACGTATCAAAAGGCCAGCCCAGTTTTTCCTGGAAAATAACGTTCACCTTTTCATTATGCAGATAATCAATAAATTTGCTATCAGAAAACAAAAAGTAATCCTTATCATGTTCAGATAAAAAAAACCTTTGGGCGCTTTCATAAAAAGAATTCCAGAAAATGTGATACTTTCCTGTGCATATATACAGAACAGCAATTTTCATCCATTTGCCTTCTTTGCAACTACCCCGAAATATGGAGAGATAAATCTGTTTGGAGAGAGTTTCACAAGGTACTTCCCTAACTGGTTTCGAATGATTCTTAACAGTCTCTTTTGAAATTCAGACCTAGGTTGATCTTCAACCCAGAATTCGAAGTTGCCTATGCTGCCCTTATACAGTATGTCAAATCCCTCTTTTTCCAGAATCTGCGCCCATAATCCTGGGTTCATTGATTTGATGTTATGTCTTTTGTGGTTTTTTAGGTCAAACAGGAGGTGGATGGATCGTTGGATGAAACCTCTGAAGTTTGGCGTTACAATCACCACATAATCATTTGAGATTCTGGCATGTGTATGAACTAATTCTTTCCAGTTGGAGAAATGCTCGATAAAACCCATGGAGAAAACCACGTTGTATTTTTGAGAATAATCCAAGTCTGCCACATCCTTGAATTGAAAAACCCCAGTATTAATGCCTCTTTTTTTAAACCACGCGGGGAGATCTTGTAACACTCTAGGGGTTAAATCAATTCCACTCACTTTATAACCGCGTTCTCCAAATACATTCAGGTACCTGCCTGGAAAACAACCTATTTCAAAGCACGAGCTGTTTTCAACACTAGGAATATAATCTAGTAACCAACACTTAATAATATCCTGCTCCGGCAGGATATTAACAATATCAAGATCCATGTTTTCATATCCTACATCCCAGTGTGCTTGCTCTACATAAAGCTTCATAGAATCAGTACCTAACTTTTCTGAAATACAAATAGATTTTCTTTGATTTGATCCAGCTTAGCACCCTCTCTTTATAATACCTAATCCAATACTGAATATAGTGTTTGTTCGAGGTAGAGCAGAATCGAAAGGGGAAATACCGGTCACTCTTTATTAAATAGAACCAGACATTTAAAATCCAGTTATTCAGGTTAGTAATACGTACAGGGATATGCGGTTTAGGGATCATTTCAAGTGGATCATAGTTCCTAATTTCGGAATGATGATAGTGAAAGGATTTTATGGACAAACTTGGGTTCGATATTTTGTACCGGGCGCTTTTAATCTCAAATGCAATCCTGGAATCACACCCTATTTTACCCGGAAAGAAATTACCCTGAATATTTCGTATTTTCCCCTTAAATATCCAGGTATCCTGGCTGTCATACCTGCGCGGATTCAACCAGGAGTAATGATTATCCTGGTATTCCCACCTTGTAAGTGCATAGCATTCACTTTTCTTCAGAGTTTTTGGTAGCAGTTTTATGCTATCGTCAAAGAATATGTCAGTATTTGCAATAATATTAATATCACTTTCATTCGATAGGCTGTTGACATGGCTGAAAATGTCACTGTAGGTCGGCCTTTTTTTGATTGGGACAATTATGACCTTGTTATTATGGGGCAGTGGCAAGGGGAATTCCCCGGGTTCCTTTAGTAAAAATACCTGGTGGATAGCCTGATTCTGTATATTTTGTTGAATGCAGAAAAGCAATTCACTGAATCTGTCTTTGTTCTGTTCGGGGTAGATGGTGACAAAATGATTAACCATTCAACAGGTTTTGAAAGAGATCTGTGTATCGTTTACCCTGTAACAAAGCGCTGTATCTTTCTTCTGCATTTCTTCTAATCTTTGCCTGATCGAATACCTCCGGATTACTTAAAAAAAGCATGATTGTGTCGTAAAGTGCATCTACACTAATTTCGGGACATACAAAACCGTTTTCTCCATGGTCCACCACTTCAGGGATGCCTCCAATGGGAAATCCAATAACCGGAGTTCCACAGCATAACGATTCCAAAACGGTATTGGGCAGATTATCCATGACGGAAGGAATAACAAATACATCTGCAGCGGAATAAATGATGCTCATCAGCATTTCATTTTGAATTTTTCCCAGTTCAATCAGATTGCCACTGGAAAAAAGTGGCTCGTTGTTGCTGCCAATGGCACAGAGTAGCAGGTTGCTGTTTTTAATACCTTCCAGTGCCTTTTTTAAATAAAGGTAACCCTTGCGTTGGTTGTTCAGCGAATCGGCCACAAAAAGGACGACTTGTTTATCTTCAGGTATATTCAAAAGTTCCCTGGAGTATTTCTTGTCCCTGGGTTTGAATGTATTAGTATTCAATCCGTTGTGGAAAACCTCTATTGGGAACCTGCCAAAGACCTGGCTCTTTTTTGCTTTGTCGGCTAGCCATTGTGACGGAGCGACAAGGTATAGGTTTTCTACAGAATGTAAGTATTTGACTTTGTCCCTGATGATCTGGGTAAACAAACTTTTCTCAGAGCTGGTTAGTTCCCTTTTTACAGGTCTGCCTTTCAGATCGATTCCTAAATACTCTTCACTGTAATGCTCACCCCCTGAAAAGGGATTCATGTCATGAAGGGTCCATACTACAGGTTTCTCGTTCTTCTGAAAGAAGGATTGATAATCAATAAATTCTGCAACCCAGTGAAGGTTTATCACGTCTGATTCTTTATAATGGATATCTGTGGTTATATCATTATTTGAATTTGGAAAACTAAACATTTCCAATCCGGGTGGCCGGTTATTCAAATAGCGTTGTTGTTCCAGCTTGACTGGATCAATGTGTGGGTTTCCACGCGCGAGCTTGAGCTCTGATAGTATCCGGATGATTTTGTGTTGCAGTCTTTTTCTTGCCGTGGGCTTTGCCTGCGGTGCTCTGAATTTGTATACATCTTTCAAAATCAGCTCCTCATGATGTTTTAGCAACAGCCTGGAATTTATCCCGTTTTGGATTAATCCCTGATGCAAACGCATACAGGCAATCGCAGCGCCTGAGCCCGAATAAGTATTTACCAATAATGGCCTCATTATGCTTGCGTCGCTTCTATGAAAATTGAATCTGGCTTAATAACCATACCATTATTAATATCTAGCTTAAAAACGCTCCAGTTGGGAATACTGCTTTCAAAAGCAGATTTAACTCTGATGTCCTGAAAACTTTGGTCAGATAAAATTTTAGCAAGAGAATACCTGTCATACATCCATTTATGTATCTCCCCGGAAGATCGAAACCTACCTATTTCTGCTTCTTTTTTGAATTTATTTTGGAATTCAATCTCTGATTTTAGCAATAATGATTTAAACCGGTTTTTCGGTCTCTGAATCGGTATTTTTATCAGAGATAAGAAAGGTCTCTTGGTGTAGTTTTTGGATGGTTCTTTATTTCTCTTTGTTTGCTTATCAAGCAGGTGATTTTTTCTAAACTCTTTGCCGCTATATCCAATTCTTGAATATACATACTCTTCATTAACGAGTTCAGATTTAGTAAGGTAGTTTACCATTTCTCCTCCTGACGTATTTCTTACCATTTGGTCAAACAGTTCGAGCATGATCCATTCATAATCCTCAGCATCTTGTTTATTCCCGCTTAGAGCTCCTTGGAGCTTATAGAGGTATTCTCTTGCAATTCTTTCAAGATCCGGAACAGCTATTCTAATAATGCCACCAGGTCTTAATATCCTGTGGCACTCTTTCATGAATGCTACAGCCTGTTGTTGTTCAAAGTGCTCTAGTAAATGAGAATGGTAGACTACATCCACCGTATTTGATCCCATTGGTATGCCGTCCAGCAGGTTATGAGCCTTTACATGTGGCGATTCCGAATTGAAATCAATATTGATCCAATCGTTGTGAAAACGATTCCCACAACCAAGATTTATATAAGTTAGTTTCATTTCTTTTCAAACACTCCGAGTATGGTGAATGATTTATAGGTTTTTGAACTTAAAGGATACATTAAACCTGTCATTTTTCTCGTGATGCGGTGCGGAATTCCGTATTTGCTTTTTAAATGGGTTGAAGTAGTTTGTTTGAAATAGTCGTAATGATATTCTTGTGGAGGTTCGAAAACAGTGGTGATAAGTTTAAGATCAAAGTAGTCTTGTATGTTTATAAATACGTTTTTACTCCACAAACCCATGTGGTGAGGAGGTCTGTTTAATGGATTCTTTGAATGTTTTAGAAAAGAATCATTGTTTGGAACACTTACAATCAGTCTACCACCTTTCTTTAACATTTTGATGCAGGACTCAAGAAATTCTTTTACTTCTGCGACATGCTCTAATACCTGAAATGAGCAGACAATGTCATACTTCTCTACATGGACGTTCGAATGATCCTGCACGGATTCATTCAGGATTGGGATGCCCTTTCTATGGGTTACACCTTGATTTAGTTCCAGACCAATCACATTTGTACTGATTTCATCCCTTATCCTTTTTAGAAAATCTCCCTTTGCACAACCTACTTCCAGAATCGCCATGTTAGGATTAATCCATTGAAGCGCCTCCTGGTGCTCCCATTTCCAGGGCATGTAGTACCATTCAAATTGTTGAAGATGTTCATAAAATGTGCTGTCGCCCACGATATTATAAGGGTAAAAGAACTTGTAGTCTGTATCTATACACCTCAATAGAAGTATTTCTTCAACATCCTGGAAATAGGTAGCGACGTCAATGCGAAAACCATTCCCAAAGCTTTCCACGATATCACGAACAAGAATGGCATCCTCCAATATTGTCTTGTTCCCTGTAACCGGACTTGGAATATCTCTAATTAAGCGCACGTTTTAGCCTGGTCTTAATACAATGTATTGATCTCTTTCTGAACGACCAAGTGTGCTGGTCCTTATAGAACCTGTACATTGCTCTTCTCGCCTTTTTGTTTTCTTTCAGGTGAACTGGATGAACAGGAATTGATTCTACTAAATCAGCGATATTATACTTGCTTATGGAATGGCAGTTTTCACCACTCGTGTCAAATCCAATATTCTGAACCATCGATCTGGCTGGATGCAAACTCAAGCCATTCCGCAAGAAAACAGATGCATGCCATTTTACAGCCCATGTTTTCATTTGTTGCGATATATTGGCCTCCAGGTGATCCGAAAAAGTATATGCCCCATCAAGATTAAACTCCATTAATCTGTTAGATTCAATGATTCTCTGCTTTAAGAAAGCTGCATCTTGATTAAAGTGCGTCCATGCTCGTTTCCAGGTAGCCCATCCCCAGCAAGAAGTCTGATTGTAAAAGAAAGATTGAGGCAAGCGACGGTTCACCTGCGGAAAATAGCCAGATATATGCATTACCTGTTCTTCATTCATATACATGTCCAAGGCTTCATTCATGTATGTTAAAAAGCCTTTAGTAGTGACAATATCATCTTCTATAACAATCACTTTGCCGTAACTATTTATAATTTCAGAGACCCCTTTAACAATACTATTGGCCAATCCCCAATTATCTTCCCTTTCTATAATATGTACTTTCCTGAATCCATGAATACCTTGAATATAGGCTCGTACTTTCTCTATCTCATTTAATAACAGCTTGTTGTTTTTATCCTTTGGGCCATCGGAGAATATAAAGAGGGTAGATTCACTGGCAAGCTTGTTTTTTCTTAGTGATTCAACAACTTCGGCAGTATGAGTGTGCCTGTTGTATACGAAAAGACAAATGGGGGCTAAGTCACCTTTCATTCCAGTGATAAATCAATGGCCTTTAATACTTTATAAGGTGCCGAAATCGTTATATCCTGTGGGTTCCGTATTCTATATCCCAGTTTAAACAGGAACCAGCGAAGATATCTTATCTTCAATAAACTGTTGATGTAGTTCTGAGTTCTGGTATTTGTCTTTTTCCGCATCGTTCTGTTTATTCTCCTGATATACTTCTTATCAATGACCTCATTCAGATTCTTACTCAGTTTTTCAACATTGGAATTGTAATAGACATTGTATGACAATGTGTTGTTATAATCCACCTCATATTGACTCATAGAGAGGTCGAGTTGCTCTTTCTTAAAAAGATCCCTTTGCCAAACTCTTTCTTCCCTCCTTTCTTCGGGAATACAAAGCATTTGTTTAGCAATTGAGAAATTAAGAAACGGGGTCCAAACGATCCATCCGAAGTATTCAGGAATGATAGTAAGATAAGATAACAGTATAATCTTAAACCGCATTGAAAAAACGATTCTGGTCTGATCATGCTCCAGGTATTCATGGAATTCTTGCCAAAACCTGTTTCTTAAAACAGTGTTGTGTGAAACCCTGATCCAGCTGGGATCAGCCGACAAACCGTGTGAGTAGCCAAGCCATCTAAGATCTTCAGGCTTTGTAAGTTTTCCGAACCCAACTCTTCCGCTCCACACATCTCCCACAATCCCACTCAGAAAAGTCGCGTGATCCGAAAAGCTGTTCTTTTCCAGGATTCTTTTATAAAACTCGATGTGGTACATCCCATGCAAATGGGTAGAAAATCCAAGCAATTTGTGCCATTCATGCACATATTCATAATAGTTCGAAAGCCAAACCTGATGCCACTTGGTTCCAAGCCTTTTGGCAATTTCCCTGGCATAGATAACTTCAAAACTATTCGCCTGATTATCGGAGATTCCATAAGTAAATGAATTTACCCGGTCTCTATTATTTATGCATAGATTGAGCAGACGTGAATCATATCCTCCTGATGTTGGCAGAATGATCTCTCCCTGAGTCACCGACTCAACTCTGTATATATACTGCTTTATTTCTTCGTAGACTTCACTTTCTTCCGAAACACAACTCCAGGTTTCAGCCTCAAGAACCGGATCCTCCTTATTAACGACTTTGAGTTCCTTCTTTGATAGTACCAGGTGGGAATAATAACGTAAAAACCGGACCTCCTCGAAAATTGTTTGTTCAAAAACACTGTATCCAAATTCAAAAAAGTTATGGAGTCCTTCCGGATGCAATCCTTTGCCACGGAGTGTTTTTAATGACAAAGTTGAAGCAATTAGCTCCCGTCTATTATAAAAAATAGGAATAGAACCCAACCAGTCATTCTCAACATCAATATGCTCTGTATGAATGGATATTATTACATTTCTGTCAAGTAGACTATCGGAGAGCGGAAAGCTTAATGAATAATTCCCATGAATAATGCATTCATTTATATTTCCAATACCCCACAAGTAAACATGAAAGCCGTTATGAATAAATGATTTAATTGATAGTCCTCTGTTAAATACATCTACATCAGAATGATCGATTTGTGATCTTGAAATGGTAAAGCCAATAAGTTTATTCATTGTTCACGACATAGTCAATGAATGCAGGATCTCCTTTGACTCCTCATTCGTTAAGTCATCCAACTCGCCACTCAATACCCCCAAAGCTGTTTCAATGGCATGTTTATGACTCTCACAGGCAAACAGGTGATACCAGAGCAAATGCTGATGGGTTGATACTGGATTTGGAAGGATTACCTCTTTCCCTGTTATGAAGGATCTCAGAGATCTCTTCAGAACAGAGAACCTTTTTTCGATACTGAGATCTCTGATAGTAAACTTTCCACTGAAATTCAAGTATTCGGAATAGTGGTTATTGAAAAGCTGCAGCGACACCTCCTGCCATACACCATGTAGCAAAGGCTTATTTTGAATCACGCGGTTACAGCTTTCAAGGTATGCATCATGAATTGCCTTTTCAGTACCATTCGCCCTTCTGATAATAGTTTTGCCATGTACATATTCTATGACAGAAGTTATAATATCCACATCCAGAATACTCTTGTTCAAATTAATCAAGGGAACGATCGACCAGGAGGTGTTTTGATTTGCTTGCCACATTCCCGGATTGGCAATAAAATTTCCCAATCCATAGAAGATATACCCATGCCTGTATTTTTCGTATCCCTGGGGTACGTGAGAGTGGTGCCCATGGATGATATCCGCTCCGCAATCTATATAGGACCTCATTAATTCCTGCCATTCCGGAGAAGGTACCGGGCTCATCTCGGAAGCTCCATGAATGGAAAGAATCACCATATCAGATCTCTGTTTTAAGTCAATTATCTGTTGATATACAGCTGGTGAGATCGGATTGTATCCGGATTTACGGGCCTGGGCTTTCCCAAATTGGATTTCGCCCAAAGAAAGAATGGCGACTTTCACAGAATCAACGGACAAGGTCAAGGGAGAAATGGCACTATCCGTTCTGTTACCTGCTCCACAGTATGGAACTTGCAGATCATTCAGAACCTTCAGTGTGTGAAGCAGCCCGCTTTCACCAAAATCCATGATATGATTGTTTGCCAATGAGACACATAGATCGGGAACTTGGTCTTTTATTATTGCCATTGAACCTTTATCTCCATGAACATAAGGCCCAACTTTCGACGATTCCGGAGCTCCGACTTCTATAATCGGAGTTTCAAGATTGCCTAAAACCAATGAAGAATCCTCCAAGAGATCTTTCACCTCGATGTCCACATTGGGCAGGGCCCAGAGATCACCAACTAGACTAATTCTCATCAAGAAAGAACAATGTATTTTTTGTTTGAGCAACCAAACGATAATTCAAGTGAGAAAGAAAACAAAACACTTCACTTTCATCTAATTTCCTTATATCAAACTGTGCATCTTCTATCATGATCACCTTGGGTCTGTATCGATTCCAGTCATTGGATATGAGAACTTGTGTATCAAATTTCTCGACATCGACATTCATGAAATCAATTTTCTGATCTTTAGGGAGATAGTCCTGAAGCACAGATGCAAGGGTTTTCGTAGGTATTTTTATAATCTCTTTGAGTTTATTTCCAATTCTTAGGTATTTTTCTGCAAGTTCTTTATCGAAAGTATTCAGTGCTCCTTCGAGAAAAATATAGAAATCACAAATGCTTTCAGAATCAGAAATGGCTATTTCCAGATTGGTATCTCGTGCCCGGAGTTCCTGAAACATAGCCATGCTTCCTGGAGCGGCATCAATATTGATTCCATTCCAGCCTTGTTTGTAATAGTAATAGGTGTTTGATAATCTCATGGGATGGTGAGCTCCAACATCAATATAGTATCCATGCGGTTTATTGATTAAACTTGCCAGAACTACATCTTCACCCTCCTGAGAATAGGATAACCTGGCATACTCTAGTGATTGATTAATTGCTTGCTTCAGGTCATGGTTGCAAAGTTCAACGACCCTTTGGGGAATGAGTTTACGAATTCTCTTTTTAATTAGTTGCTTCATATGACTATCCAATCGCCTTTAATGAGAATTGGCGTAGTTCCATAAAAACCCTCATTACCAGTGCAATAGAAGTCCCCGTGTGTCACTTCAATCTCGGCTATGCCATTTTCAGGCCAATCTGCCTCGTCATTGTTAGAGACGATTCTGCCTCCTATGGTATATAACCCTTTGGAGAAAGGGAAATCTTCTATTTTACATTTAACAATTAGTTTATTGTTATTTTGGGTTTTGATGGTGAAATTTTGATAAGAACTATATAATACAGATAAAGTTTGATTTGTTGAAGTATGCATCGAAAACCCAATATCAATTGACAGTTTGGATAAATCATAAATGCTTAGCTCAAAAACGAAATAGACCGCTTCCCCGGAAGATATGCTATATATTCTCTCTTCCATGATGTTTTCAACACTGAATGAATGGAACATCACTTTTCCATTCCCTCTTCTATCGATTCTTTGATGTAACTTTTTCCTAATTGAATGCTTTCTGTTTTGCAGATAATAATTGATTGCTTTCTGAGAAGTTGATTTAAATGCAATCCCCCCATTTTCCAAAACAACCACATTTTTGCACAGATTCTCCACGCTAGCCATATTATGACTCACAAACAACACCGTTCTTCCCTGCCCCTTTGAAACATCCTGCATCTTCCCAATAGCCTTTTTCTGAAATTCCGCATCACCGACTGCCAGTACTTCATCCACGATCAATATTTCCGGTTCTAAAAAGGCAGCAACGGCAAAGCCAAGCCGTACATGCATTCCACTGCTGTATCGTTTAACAGGAGTATCTATGTATCGTGCCACACCTGCAAAATCAACTATTTCGTCGAATTTTGCCTTGATTTCCTGTTTGGTCATTCCCAGAATGGCACCATTGAGAAAAATATTCTCCCTGCCGGTCAACTCAGGGTGCATACCGGTACCCACCTCAAGCAAGCTTGCGATTCGTCCATTGGTCCTGATCACTCCTTCAGATGGCCCGGTAACGCGAGACAGGATTTTAAGCAGCGTACTTTTCCCGGCGCCGTTCTTCCCGATAATCCCCAACACTTCGCCCTCTTTTACCTCCAGGTTAATATCCTTCAGTGCCCATACATAATTCCCACTTTGGGTATCTAACCGGTTCTCCTCTCCGATTTTCAATGTAGGATCCTCTTTCCCACGCATGCGATACCACCAGCCCTTCATATCATCTTTAAGCGTTCCTGACCCAACCAAACCAAGGCGATAACGTTTCGAAAGACCTTCTATTTTAATTACTGTCCTGCTCAAAGTATATTCTTGCTACACTGTATCCATAAAGCTCTGTTCCACCTTATTAAAAATCAGAATCCCGATGGTTAACAATACCACTGTAAATATCAGACTATATGCAAGACCTGACCAGGATACCTGTCCGGCACCCACCAGCCCATACTTAAATGCTTCGATCAGGGGTGCAACCGGATTGTATTTAACAATAAACTGGAACCGATCAGGCACACTGGACACCGGATAAATAATTGGAGTAGCATACATCCACAATTGTACTCCAAAAGACATGAAATTGGTTAGATCCCGATACTTGGTAGTGGCAGAACTGATGACAATACCAAATCCCAGGGCCATCATGGCAAGTATCAGGATAATGGCCGGGATGAGTAACGTGTAACTGCTAAAAGACAACGGATAGCCTTTGAACCAGTAGATAAGAATTACGACAAATAGCAATCCGAATTGAACCATCAGCTGCACCAGGGATGATAGCACAACAGATAGTGGTGAGACGAGGCGTGGGAAATAAACTTTACCAAAAATACCTGCATTGGACAGGAATGTACTGGAGGTTCCTGTTAAGCATGCTGCAAAATATTGCCAGGCGACCAACCCGGAGAGATAAAAAAGAATCGGTGGTATATTGTCCGTTGGTATGTTTGCTACACGATTAAAGATTACTGTATAGATCAGAGTACTCAGAAGTGGATTAAGAACAAACCAGAATGGTCCCAGAATCGTCTGTTTGTATTTTGCTACGAAATCACGGCGAACAAACAGCATCAATAAGTCACGATACTTCCAGACTTCTTTCAGGTTAACTTCAAAAAGATTTCGCTTTGGACGAATTACATGTGTAAACTCATCCATTACTTTCTGTTTATTAGCCTGATTCATTTGCGCTCCTCTTTATAATACCCGTACCCACACTTTAATTGGAAAATGCAAATCACTAATGAGAGTTGCTATGATCTTTTAAATATCCTGAACAATCCATTCCTTTCCCCCATATCTTCATGGTATCCATAGCCGTATCCATACCCATAGCCATAGCCGTATCCATAACCGTAACCGGTTCGTTTGATCTTCAGGTCGTTTACTAGGATGGCGGCGTTGGGGATCTGGTCCTGTACTGCATTACGGAGGTTGGCGGCAAGAATTTCGCGGTGCGAATAGTTGTTCCTGACAAGGAAAATATTGGTGTCTGTATGGCGGGTGAGGAGATGGGCGTCGGCCACCATGCCAATGGGAGGAGTATCTATAATGATGACTTCATAATCGGTTTTCATCTTTTCGAACAGTTCGGTAGTTTTCTCCGATCCAATCAGTTCAGCCGGATTGGGAGGAATGGGGCCCGATCCAATAATATCCATATTCTCAACCGGTGAGGATTGGATGATATCTTTATAGTCGGCCTGGTTAATCAGAAAATTAGAGATTCCCGGATCATCCTCAATGCCATATTGTTTGGATATCTGGGGCATGCGCATGTCAAAACCGACCAGGACAGTTTTTTTCCCCGATATGGCAAATGAACTGGCCATGTTTAAAGCACAGTAGGTCTTCCCTTCACCGATCTCCGATGAAGTTATTGATACAATGTATGGAGTTTTTCCTTTTGCGAAAAACCCGAGTCTCGTCCTTACTGCCCTGAAGCTTTCTGATATAGAAAGCTTCGGGTACCGGAAAACAACATCCTGCTCCCTTTTGCTGCTATGCATTATGGTTCCGATGATGGGGAACGATGTAAGTCTTTCAATATCTTCCCGTGTACGGATCTTGTTGTTGAAAAAGTCGATTAGGAATACAATTACAACTGGGAATAAGAGGCCAATGATAAATGAAGTCGTGAAATTCTTCCGGGTTTGTGGACTGATCCTCTGGATGAAGCCTGCAGGATCGATCACTTCATTATCCGGTACATTGGATGCTTTGGCGATTTGGGCCTCAGATCTTCGCTGCAGAAGGAAAGTGTAAATGGCATCATTAATATTATACTTCCTTTCAATATTGAAGAGCTTCCGTTCGGTATCCGGGAGTTTATAAATTTCAATTCCGACCAGGTCCAGCTTATCCTGCAGGTCAGACATTAGAATTAAAGTAGTTTGTGAATTACTTTCAATATTTTCCAGGATACTGCTCCTGGCATGATCGATCTTCCTGTCCATAGCATGGATTGCCGGATTACTGGTTGCAGCATTGTTACGGACCATTGTCAGCCTTTCGGTACTGTTCAGAACAAGATCTGTTATAAATTGTGACAGTAGCGGGTCATCGACACCCATCACGGATGGAGCAAGGATATCGGTATAGTTCTCATTACTCCTGATATAATTTTCAAGATATTCATAATATTTTTCCCGGAGCTTAAGTTTTGATATCTCCTGGTCATATGACTGGATTCTGCTGAAAAGATCTTCGGCCTGTGACGAAATACTAACGACATTATGCCTGGCTTTAAAACTTTCCAGTTCCTGTTCTGTACTTTTCAGGGAATCTGTTACCTGTTCCAGCTGCATATCAACAAACCGGATGGTATTGCTGGCCATCTGGTTTTTCTTCTCCAGGTTTGTTTCCCTTGATACTTCAATAAACATGTCAAGAAAAGCTTTCATCTTTTTCTGCTGAAATCCGTTCACTGATATCTCGAGAATGGATGAACCCCGATTGATTTGTCTGATAGATAGACGGTTACGGAAAGAACCTGTCACTGTAACAGGATCATTGATCACAAAAAAATAGTCTCTTTCCCTGTCGGTCTCGCTAGGTAGATTATTTCTCCAGGATAGTTTAAAACTATAATTTGTGCCGGTTATCCATTCTCCCAGCC
>SDBS01002139.1_pt1 | contig 19861 bp, 22 predicted proteins | sample 2277091 | NCBI WGS metagenome assembly SDBS01 (sample SAMN10404972, study PRJNA504765) | marine sediment metagenome | isolation source: marine sediment core GS10_PC15, 163 cmbsf | place: Arctic Ocean: Southern Knipovich Ridge | collected 2010 | reverse complement strand
CCCCCCCCAAACAACCCCCCCACAAACCCGCCCCCCCCCCCCCCCCCCCCCCTGGGTATGTCTGCAGTTCGTCCATGAGCGGGAAGTCTGCTGACTCAGTCCTCCCGGATATCCACACTTGGCCGCCGGCGCCGATTGCGATCATTCCCGATCCTTGCCACGGGTCGGATACCGGTTGCGGGTCGCCATCCCGTTCACTGCCGCCCAGATAAGTGGCGTATAACACTCCACTTCCGGCCACATCGAGCTCGGCGACAAAAGCGTCGCCCTTCCCGCCATAATCCTGGAATGAGTCCACGGTCGGAAAATCATCGGATTCCGTATATCCGAGCACGAATGCATGGTTGTTTTCATCCAGCGCAATGCCCAGCCCGCGATCAGTTCCGGCACCCCCGAGATAGGTACTGTAAATAAACCCGGTTTCGTCGCTGCTTATGGCGGCGATAAAGGCGTCATATTCACCGGCATTTGATCCTTGGATGGGATCAATGACCGGGAAATCGCCCGAAGCAGTAAATCCCGTCAGGTGAACCGAGCCGTCCGCACCTAAATCGACATCCCAGCACTCATCAGTACCGGCACCGCCCAGATAGGTGCAAAAGGCCACGGTACTCCCCGTGGCATCCAGCCGGGCAACAAATCCGTCTCTCCCGCCGCCGTGACTCGGTTGCAGCGGATTCACGGTGGGCAAATCAGGGGATGTGGTTACCCCCACGAAATAGACTTCATTATCATCGGCCAGGGTGAGATTTAACGCCGCATCATAATCACTGCCACCGACGAACGTGCTATAGACGAGCGCGCTGCCGTCGGGATTCAATTTGGCCACGAATGCGTCATAGTATCCCGCCAAACCCTGTATCGGATTTGCCGTCGGAAAATCGGAAGATGAGGTACAGCCGGTAATATAGGCATTACCGTCGCCATCCACGGCTATGCTGTGCCCCTCTTCCCTTCCACCACCGCCAAGGTATGTACTATATTCCAGGACATTCCCCGCCGCAGATAACTTGGCTACGAAAACGTCCCCATTTCCACCAGAATACGTACCCTGAATCGGGTTGACGACGGGGAAATCGGTTGATTTTGTCCACCCCGTGATATATGCGGCACCGCCGGCATCGATCGCCACGGACATAGGCGGGTCCTCGTGATGACCACCCAGGAATGTACTATAAACCAGGGTGTTCGTCGCGGGATTCAGCTTGGTTAAAAATACATCCCATCCTTCCACCCAGGTTCCCTGAACCGGATTGATAATGGGGAAGTCGGCGGACGTTGTTGGCCCGACAATGTACAGATAACCCTCGTCGTCGACAGTAATGTCCCACGCCCAATCCCAATCGCTACCCCCGAGATATGAGCTGTATGATAGTACCGGATCGATGACCAGCGGCAGGTTGGAGTCGTAGTCGGTACCTAATTCAAAACCAAAAGAGTTGTTTTCCCGCAGGGAATATGAACCCCCAATGGCCCGGCGGATACCTCCGGCAGTCTGATATACATAGGGCCGTTGTTCGACCACTTTTCCCCAAGCAGTCTCGACGACAAGCTCACCATCCTCATTGATCGCCAGTGATTCAACTCCGTCGTAGTGTATCTGAATCTGCGCCGGATCGGTACCGGGCGAAACGATAAAATCATATTCCAACTGCCGGCCATTGCCATAGTAGCGCAAATCGATGCCGGGATAAATTCCCTCATAGCGCACCGCCTGGTAACTCGCTACGTCGGTCAGCCAAGCGGCCGGATCGTTGCCAATAAAATAATTGCATTTGTATTCCAGGATATCCTCGCCAACCAGCTTCGGCTTGGGATTAGCACCGACAAAATCTGCCTTGATCGTCAGGTATTCAAAATCGATTGATTCCAAATCAGGCCGGTCAGGGTACCCGGTAGCGGGGGATGATTTGCCGGTCAACGGTTCTGCTGTGGAAATTGGCCGGGCAAAATAGTAATACACCGCGTCGTGGCCAAACCACATCGTGGCGCCGCCGGCATCGGCGCGGAATAATACGTGATTGTTCCATTGTCCCCGATTCTCGGTAAAAATAAGCGGGACAACGGATAAACCATGCACATCCACTTGTTTTTGCGTTTCCGGACTCTGCACCTTCCCGATGCGCAACAATGTCGTTGTTTCTTGGTTTAGTCCTTGTAATAGCGCAGGAGAAAACACGAGCAGCGCCAGGATGGCAGCCAGCCCGGCCCAGCGGAAAGTTCTGGAACCCATATCGATCTCCTTGGTTACTGCATTTTTTTACGTCGTACATAGTAAAAAGCGGAATTCGCTGTTTGTCAAGCCGAAAAGAACAGTGTTTTGGCGTTGAAATCGAATTTGCGGGCCCCCGGGCGAAGGTGAGCCACCGCTGGATACAGGTAAATCTGAGCGGCACCGGAGAGGTGCGACTCGCCTAAAGGAGATAGAATTGAGGAATCTAAGGTGACATCACTCCGTACAGAGCGTTTCAGTCCGCCGGCGCTCGGGGACATCAAAATCCGCGAATCCAACTTTTATGAGCGCAAGGATGATCCGTTCTATCGATAGATTCGAGGGATGGATCGCTGGTTTGTTTGCGCTCGGCAGACAGATGACGATTCAGCAAACGAGTTCTCCGGCATAAAATGCGCCGGATGCGTAATAAAATCAAATGATATTTCCGTTGACATAATCCAAATACCACAGCTAGTAGTAGCCAGCCGGGAGTTCGACAAACCGAACGGGGAGTAATGATGGACGTGGCACAATCCAAGAAACAGGAAGGTCGTGTGGACGACACACCGGAACGCGTTTTGCTTTATGTTATCCTCGGTATTGCCGGGGTTGTCGGAGTATTTATACTATTGCTTAAATTGGGAATATTTCGCTAGGAAACATTATGCCGATAGTGGATTACATTGACAATAAAGAGGGTCGTGCAGAGTTGTTTGACTTTTACCGACGAGTATATCCGAAGGTATTCAACCCGGACAACGTCAAATACCTGACGGATGATGATCATTTTAACTGGATGTATAAGGGGTCGAATATTCTGTTATTTCGTGACGCCGGTGGCTCAATTATTGGTCATTGTTGGATACGATGCGAGCCGATGATGGTTGAGGATAAAGAGATTAGCGGGGCTTGTATGGCTGAACTCTTTGTTGATCCGGATACCCAACGGCGGGGGCTCGGCAGAGAGTTTCTTCAGTATATAAGAAATTCCGGTGATATTTTCATGGGCGTGGGGATGACCGGCCCGGCAGAGAGTCTGTACCGCAAAAACAAAATTACAATCATCGATGAGGGCCAGTTATTTGGCTTGTTTGTCAATCCCAAACGCTGTCTGGTCGGCGCCGGTAAAATGGGCGGTTTTTTGGCCACGATGTTGACTGTGCCGCTGAAAGTGTTCACCTGGGGCAAGTCAATCCAACGTCGATTATCCTGCCCTAAAAAGTTGAACAATCTGAAGCTCGCCGATCATTTTGAATCCGCCTGGGATGCGGCATGGAATAAATACCTGGAGCATATTCCCATCCGGACCATTAGAACCAAAGAAATCCTGGATTATAAAAAACGCAAAAACTCCCGGGTAATCGTGGCGTTGATTGATGATCGCCCGGTGGGGTACGTTATGTTCCGGGTCGCCCGGACGGATAAATTTGCGATCGGCAAAATATCCGATATTGTGGTTGATTCAACAAGTGCGATGAAGATCGGGGAGTTTCTTCTGCGGTTGGCGGTGGAGACTCTGTTGAATAGCGGTGAGGTGGACGGTAGCTTCTGCATTGCTTCATCTCCGCACCTCAAGACAGCGTGCAAGCGCGCCGGAATGTATGCCTTGCGCCGTCAGAAGACGATGACCGCCATCTCGCAGGAAGATATCGACCGGATGCACAGCAAAAACGAATGTGTATGGTATAATACGTTTGCTGATGTCGGTATGGACTTTTATTGGTGATCTGATCTGCGTTTTATCTCCCAGCCAAAACATTTCCAGCGGCGGGTCCTTTTGTCGTGCCACTCATTGTCACGGTTTAAGAAATCAAGTCCGGTATCTGCCGTGCTCTGGCGAATTCGAGGGCGACGTTTTCTTCATCGCAGATTCGCCGCACGGTCTCCAGATTAGTCCGCACGGATTCCAGATTATACAGCGAACTTTTGTTCGCCAACAACTCATCGGCATGAAGATAAGTGGCAAAGAAATATGTATCCTCATTGGTCCGGCGCAAATCCCGGCGTAATTGAGCGACTAGCGGAGCGAACAGTTTTGGGCGTCCGGTGAGATTGATTGCATACGTCGGCCGGCGTAACGCCTGGAAAAATTGTGCGGGGCTTTTCATCTTGCGCATCAATTGGAGACCGCCGGCCAGACCCCAGAACAATGACTGGGAAGTAAAACTCGGCGCTTCAAGCGTTTTTAACGCCGCTTCCTGCCCCAGAGGCGGTCGGCGATAGTCATCGCGTGATGGGTAGTATGGGACTCGGGGGGTGATAAACCAGTCAAAAAGGTTTTCGCTGCGTGTTCCGGACCCAGCGAAAAGCGTGCGCAGGCCCGGAAGCGCCGATAATTCCACTTTCACGCCCAGTTTATCCAGTGTCTGAAAGGTCCGGTTGTTATGATAGGCCCACCCCATCCGCACGCTGAGCGCCCGTCCGGGCAACAATTCTATATAAGCGCGATGGGCTTGTTCGAGCATCTCGATTTGCCAGGTAGTATCGGTGATCTCCTGATACCACTGGTGAGATTCGGCATCCCGCCGCCAGAAATGAGGATGCCAGCCCAGTTCATCGCCGGTTTTTTCCAATTCCAGCAGGAAATCCCGGTGAGTGGCGAGCACCCAGTTATAGGTGCCGTGGATCGCCTCGATCTGTTCGTCAACGCGCAACAACCAGGTAAAAATCGGCTCGTGGCCCCGGTGATCGGTCAACCCGCGGACCAGCTCCTTAACGCGCGGAATGCCTTCGATCATCCCCCGCCATGACAATTTTCCGGCCTCCGCCGAGTCCAGGAAGCCTGCCCGGTCGGGGTCGGTATCACATCCGATAATAACGCACACTTTCGGCACGAGTTCTCCTCGATCTTTGATAATCCGCCCTGCGCTCCTCCCCCCTGCCGGCCAAACCCGGGGTCGCCGCCGCCCGCACCAAGCAATGTATCACCTAATGACTTTGAGGGCAAGGGTTTATCCTACCATCGAAGCACGCCAGGTGATAAACCGTTGTCAGCAATTCGATTTGCATATTATTATACACCACGGGGGCCGAACAACCGAACTGATTTCGCGCGTGGCGAAGTCCCAGGCGCAAATACATCAGGCACCGGCCCGCAGGAGATTGAAACCATGAGACCCAGGCGTGAACAGAATGACAACCGACCGGACACTCCGGATGAGGGACGCCGGCGCATGGGCCGATATACAACAGGATTGTTCATCGTCGTTTTCCTGATCATCTCATATTTCATCGGACGTTCAATTGTATCACAATGGGAATTGATTGGCGATCACTCCTGGCAGATCGATTATCGCTGGCTGGCCGGTTCCATGCTCGTTCTCTGGATTGTCTCGTTCTATATTATTAATCTGTGGCGCTACATCTTGTTCACTGTTTCGGGGAAATGGCTGAAATTCGGCGCGGCATTCAGGATTACGATACTATCCAACCTCGGCAAATACCTCCCCGGGAAAGTCTGGGCGGTGATGGGAATGTTCTATTTACTCAATCGTGAGGGATACCCCACCGCCTCGGCGTTGGCCTGTTCAGTTTTGCACCAGGCATTTACGCTCATCGCCGGGGCGATTTTCATCTTTATCATTTTGGGACAAGAAATCTTTGGTGGCTTGTCAGTATTATTCCTGGCCCTTGGCACCCTGTTAAGCATCATCATTCTCTACCCCCCGATCTTCTCGGGGATCCTCAACTGGGGACTACGTATTCTTAAACGCAAGCCGCTGGTTGTGCGGCTCACCTTCGCCAAATCAGTATTCCTGTTGCTGTTGTATATCTTATCATGGGCCATGTACGGAACGTCGTTTTGGTGTTTGCTTCGTGCTTTGGGCATCCAACCGGATTCATTCTGGCTGCCGGTAGCGACATTTGACGCGGCATATTTGCTGGGCTTTCTGGCCATCTTCGCCCCCGGCGGCCTGGGGGTCCGGGAAGGCGTGCTTTCGGTTTTGCTGTCCGCGACCATCGCGCCGGGACTTGCCGCGCTCATTGCGGTGGCCGCGCGTCTTTGGATGACCTTGTTCGAAGTATCACAATTGCTTCCTTTGGCCGTCGCCAGGATGGCTAAAATATGGCCGAGGTCTAACACAAAATAGTCACATAATGACCGCTTGAAACAGTCGGTCTGACTCTTCGCTCTTACTTGTCCGCCCAAGATGCGGGTTTTCTTATTTAGGTGCCATCTGCCGGTATTCGATTCGCAAGGGATTCAGTTTGTCATCCCTGCCGGCAAAAGAGACGCTGATTGCCAGGACGAGTTGCTGGGGGAAGATAGCAAATGAGTAATAAAGCGGAGAGGCAGGGATTCGAACCCTGGGACCCCGCGAGGGGTCAACGGTTTTCGAGACCGCCCCGTTCGACCGCTCCGGCACCTCTCCGGGGAGGATAATACACATTTTGGCCGGGAATTCAAGCAGGATGTTGCCAAATCCGACAACCCCTGACCTTAGCCGCCCGGGAATTCTCATCCAGGTATTATCGGGCGAAATCCCATCAAGGGATGATGCAAGCCTGGGTTTTTGGTCAAACCCGGCCGGGTCGCGACCTCCCCAAAGGTCCCGTAAAAATTCCGCCGAACCGGATTAGGAGGAATCCTCGCCGCCGATCCGATCCCAGAGTTTTTCCAACTCATCTTTTCCCGGCCGGATAAGGCGATAGCCGACCAGACTGATCAGAATAAAGAAAATGAATTGCTCGATTGTCCCGCCCAGGGCGTACAGCACAAAACCGTAGACGGCAGGTGCCGCCCCGATGGCAAAAACAAGAGCCATACTCCTGATACAACGCTCGGAAAATCCCCGGAATGACTTTCCTGCGTCTGACAATCGCGACGGGCGCAGCAACATCTTCTTGAGGTAAAAGGCCACCGCCAATTTGCCAAGGGCCACCGCGCCGAAAGCGTAGAGGATTATTTGATACGCGGATTGTTCAAGTTTCGGCGTTTCCGGAAAAACACCTAGGCCGCGCAGCGCATACCCGATTCCCAGAAGTAAGAAGGGCGCCAGCATATTGATAAGCACACCCCATTTGGCCAAAGCCGCCCGTAATTCCTCCCAATTCTCTTCCCGGACCGGAGAATCATTCATTGGTTCTTCCCTCTTTTTTACGGCGGCGTTCGCGGAAGAAAGACACCATCAGCGCCTCGGCCCGTTCGGCCAACACCCCCTCGCGAACGATAATGCGATGGTTGAGCCGGTCGTCCGCCGGGATATCAAAAATTGAACCACACGCCCCAAACTTAGGATCGCGGGTCCCGAAGATAATTCGATCAACACGGGCCAATACCGCCGCCCCCGCACACATGGCGCATGGCTCAACGGTCACATATAACTGCGCCCCCAAAAGCCGCCACGATTCAAAATGGTCGGCCGCCGCGGTCAGCGCGATCATCTCCGCATGGGCTGTGGGGTCGCCCAGTTGTTCGACCTGATTATGCCCCCGGCCGATGATAAGACCCTCGGCTACAACCACCGCGCCCACGGGGACCTCCCCCACTTCATAGGCGGCTTCCGCCTCGGTCAACGCCTGACGCATAAAACGTTCATCAACTTCCGGACCATTTATATTAATGCTGCCTCCTTCCACCCCGCCAACATGGATAATCTTATAAACCGCATCCCGCTCGGCCACAAGAAAAGTAGTTTGCTCACCCTGTACACGATAGACAAAAGAGGTATACGACTGCAACTCATTGGGACAGCGTAAATTGCAACTGTCCCTTTCGAAAAACCCAAACCGCGTTTCTGTTGCCGTGTTATTCAAGCGAAATATCGCCGATTATGACAACCGGCCTCTCACACCGGCCAACAATCCGATAACAGGCACGTAATTATGATGAGAGGACAGAATATGAGACCAAATTAGTCTCTGTTTTTTTGCGGAGTAACATTAGCAAAATGATGACATTAGTAAGGTAGGAAATCATGATTTTAAACCGGCGCGGAGAATACAGTATCCTGGGCATGCTCCACTTGGCGGGGCACACCAATCATAACTTCATGGAGATCAGTCAAATATCCCGGGCGGTGGGCGCACCTGAGAAATTCCTGCGCATTCTGTTCCATGAACTTGTCAAGAGTCGCCTTCTCCGCTCGCAGCAGGGCACAGGTGGCGGGTTTGTCCTGGCGCGCTCGGCAACCGAAATCACCCTGCGGCAGATCGTGGAAGCCATCCAGGGCCCAATCGCCGCATTCGACTGCGTTACGGACCACTCGGCCGAGTGCGAAAAAGCCCCGTGTTGCGGGCTGCACATGGTCTTGCAGAGAATTCGCGCAAGTATAATCCAAGAGCTGGATCGCTATACTCTTGCTGATCTGGCGAAACTGAAACCGGAAAACGAGACTAATGTTGCTCTGGTAACCATTGAAGACAGCCGGAAGGCCGGTTCGGCCCGAACATCGGGGAGTAATTAACCATGAAGCTTCCGATCTACATGGACAACCACGCCACCACACCGCTCGATCCTCGCGTGCTGGACGAGATGATGCCGTATCTGACCGAAAAATTCGGCAATGCTGCCTCGCGCAATCACAGTTTCGGCTGGGATGCCGAAGAAGCGGTGGAGAAAGGGCGCAAACAAATCGCCGATCTGATCGGCGCTGTGCCGAAAGAGGTTATTTTTACCTCCGGCGCTACGGAGTCGGACAATATCGCCCTGAAGGGCGCCGCCGAGATGTATGCCGAAAAAGGCAATCATATCATCACGACCAGCATTGAACATAAAGCCATCCTGGATTCGGCATCGCGACTGGAGCAATCAAAGATCGAGGTAACATATCTTCCCGTCGATGAAAACGGGCTGATCAGACTCGAGGAACTCGACCAAGCAATTACCGACCGGACAATCCTAGTTTCGGTGATGGCGGCCAACAATGAGATTGGCACCATCCAGCCGATCGAACAGATCGGCAAGCTGACCCGCGAACGCGGGATCCTGTTCCATACGGACGCCGCGCAGGGTGCCGGGAAGATGAAGCTCGACGTCAACGAGATGAACATCGATATTATGTCGCTGTCGGCGCACAAGATATACGGCCCGAAAGGCATCGGGGCGTTGTATGTCCGGCGCAAAAACCCGCGCGTACGGCTGGCCCCGGTGATCCACGGCGGCGGACACGAGCGGGGGATGCGTTCCGGCACGTTAAATGTTCCCGGGATCGTCGGCTTTGGCAAGGCATGCGAAATCTGCCGCAAAGAAATGGAAACCGAGAATGCGCGGCTGGCCTCCCTGCGCGACCGGCTCAAAGACCGGATACTTGCGGACTTAGATGAGGTGTATGTCAACGGAAGTATGGAGTACCGGCTGCCCAATAATCTTAACCTGTCTTTTGCTTATGTCGAGGGCGAATCGCTGATGATGGGCTTAAAAGGCATCGCGGTATCTTCCGGCTCGGCTTGCACTTCGGCATCGCTCGAACCATCGTATGTCCTCAAAGCCCTGGGCGTTGGCGAGGAGCTGGCACATTCCTCGATCCGTTTCGGGCTGGGGCGGTTCAACACCATTGAGGAAGTCGACTATGTCGCCGCCCAAGTCGTGGAAAATGTCAAACGGTTGCGGGAGCTTTCCCCGTTATATGAAATGGCAAAAGAAGGTGTAGATATTAAGGCAGTTGACTGGTCGCGCAAGTAGCGCCCGGTTACCGGAAAGCATACAGACAGGAAACAGACCCATGGCATACTCGGACAAAGTCATCGATCATTATCAGAACCCCCGCAATGTCGGGAGTCTGGACAAAAAAGCCAACGATGTCGGCACCGGTGTGGTCGGCGCCCCCGAGTGCGGAGATGTAATGAAACTGCAGATCCGGGTCGACGAAAAGACCGGTGTGGTCAAAGAAGCCAAGTTCAAAACCTTCGGCTGCGGTTCGGCGATCGCCTCCTCCTCACTGGCCACCGAATGGTTGCGGGGCCGGACCATCGATGAGGCCCTGGCGATCAGGAATACCGATATCGTCCAGGAACTCGCGTTGCCACCGGTGAAGATCCATTGTTCGGTCCTGGCCGAGGATGCGATCAAGGCGGCCATTGAGGACTATCGAAAGAAACAAAACAATGGAAACGGATCAGAATAACCGCCTGATGAGGTAATACCCATGATTACCCTGACCGAAAGCGCCGCCAAGGAAATCGCCCGCTTGCAAAAAGAGCAAAACCGCGAGGGACAATACCTCCGTATCGGCGTGCAGGGCGGCGGGTGTTCCGGGCTGATGTATAATATGAACTTCGATGAGGAAACCGGCGAATTCGACAAGGTTTTCGACATCAACGGCATCAAGGTTGTCATCGACATGAAAAGCGCCCTTTATTTGAAGGGCACGACACTGAACTTCACCGCTGATCTGACCGGCGGTGGTTTTAAGTTTGAAAACCCCAACGCCAATCGGTCATGCGGGTGCGGCGCCTCGTTTACGACATAAACGGCGCCTGTTTCGGCCATGGCTGCGGGCCGACATTTTACCAGCGGGGAGGTCCCAATGCCGGTTTTTGATTTACAGGAATTCGCGGTTGACGGGATCATCCGCGAGCAAACCCTGCGCGACGCTTTTGCCCACTACAACTGGGATACCCTGCGTGATAAGTCGGTTCATATCCGTGGATGTGGCGAGATTACCATCCCGAGTTGGGCGTATATCATGGCGGCGGCGCATATTGCTCGAGTTGCCCGCAAGATCTCGTTCGGGGAGGAGCAATCTCCCATCGCGATAATTGAGACATCGGCCGCGTCTGCCGGGGAGGATACCTGATGACTCCGCCGGAAAGCCATGAAATCAACCCCAGTCTCTGTTGGAACTGTCACACCCGACTTGAATCACCATATCAATGCGAACATTGCGTAAAGATTCAACCCTGGCCCGACGGAACGGATCAATTCGCCTTCCTGGGTCTCCCGCGGCGTTTGCGCATCGATCCGGATGATCTCGAAGCACGGTTTTTGCGGCTTTCGCGAATTTTCCATCCGGATTTTTTCCAGGATTCCGCGGATGAAGAGCAGGAGATTTCACTGGTGAATGCCGCTCGGCTCAATAAGGCCTATGACACATTAAAAGACCCCGCCTTACGTGCCGGATATATTCTTAAATTGGAACTGGGATCAAAATACAAATCGACCAAGACTGTGCCACCGGATTTGGCGGTCGAAATCATGGAATTGCAGGATGCCCTGGCCGATTATGCGACCGCGGAAAACAATGACCCAGCCCCGGCGGAAGCCCTTCTGGAATTGCAGCGGCTACAATCCGCCCTGCAACAGCGATTCGAACAAAACCTCGGCGACCTTGATTTGTTTTTTGCCCAGTATGACAAGGTAATGGATGAATCCACCTCGCCTTTTGAACCGGATGTCCGCGCCAAAAAGGAAGAAATCCTAGGGCGAATCGACCAGGCCCTGGCCGCCCGACTCTACTTGAAACGGGCCCTGGACAACATTGCCGGTACCCTGGAGGGCCAAGATGTCAACCCCCTCTGATCAATCGGATATCGTCGTCGGCATTGATCTGGGTACCACCAATTCGCTGGTGGCCTACGTCGATGGTGATCGACCGTGCGTGCTCGCCGGGGAGGAAGGACATGGTCTGGTCCCGTCGGTGATCTCATTCGCCACGGGTGTGCCGGTCGTCGGTGAGCAGGCCCGGGAATCCTGGGTCGAGCAGGCCGATAAAACGGTTTATTCGGTTAAACGATTCATGGGCCGCGCCGCCGAGGAAATCGGTGAAGACCGCCGCTATCTCCCCTTTTCTTTCAACGAGGATGATAACCAGCTTATTCATATTAAGGTTGGTGATAAAACGTATACCCCGCCGGAACTATCGGCGATGATTCTCAAAGAACTGAAGCAGCGGGCGGAGAAACATTTCGGGCAAAACATCACCAAAGCCGTGATCACTGTTCCGGCATATTTCAATGACACCCAGCGCCAGGCGACCAAGGACGCGGGCAAAATTGCCGGGCTGGATGTCTTGCGTATTGTCAACGAGCCGACCGCCGCCGCGCTGGCTTACGGCCTCGATCGTAAAGACAAGCAAACCGTGGCGGTCTTCGACCTCGGGGGCGGGACGTTTGACATCTCAATTCTGAAATTATCTGACGGCATTTTCCGTGTACTCTCCACCGGCGGTGATACCCACCTGGGCGGCGATGATTTTGATCATTGCATTATGGAGCATCTCATCGAAAAAATCGAAAACGAGAGCAATCAACCGCTGGCACGAAAGCCAAAGACGATTCAAATCCTCCGCCGGGAGGCCGAACGCGTAAAGATTCAACTGTCGGAGCGGGACAATACAACGTACCGGGTCGAACTACCCGGCTTCTCGCCACTGGAAGGCGAAATTAGCCGGGATGATTTTGAGGAACTAATTAATAATGTCGCACAACGGACCGTGGGACCCTGCCGTCGGGCACTCGCTGACGCCAAACTGCAACCGGAAGAGATTGACGCTGTCGTGCTGGTGGGTGGCTCCACACGGGTACCGCTGGTGCACAGGATCGTCGCCGAAATTTTCGGCCGGGAGCCGTTTACCGACTTGAATCCCGATGAAGTCGTGGCCCTCGGCGCGGCTATCCAAGCCGACATCCTGGGCGGCAACCGCCGCGACACACTACTGCTGGATGTGATACCGCTTTCGCTGGGCCTCGAGACCATCGGCGGGGTTTTCAGCCGATTGATTCACCGGAATACAACCATACCCACATCGGCGCAGGAGATGTTCACTACTTTTGTCGATGGACAAACCGCCGTCGATTTTCATGTACTGCAGGGCGAGCGCGAAATGGTCGAGGACAACCGGACGCTGGCGCGCTTCAAACTGACCGGAATACCGCCGCTGCCGGCGGGGATCCCGCGCATCGCCGTGACCTTTATGATCGATGCCGACGGCATCCTGCAGGTTAAGGCCAAGGAAATACGTTCACAGATTGAGCAATCGATAGCGGTCCGGCCCTCCTCCGGCCTGACCAAGGATGAAGTTGAGCGGCTGGTCAAAGATTCGTTTTTATACGCCGAGGATGATTTTTCCGCCCGGCAGTTGGCCGAGGCGGTCACCGAGGCGAAAACAATCATCCAGGCGGTCGAAAAGTCGTTGCGTGAACATACGGAAATGATCTCGGAGGCCAAGCGCGCCATGATCCTGGCGACGGTCGAGCGATTGCAGGCCGCATTCGATGGTCCCGACCATGGCCCGGTCCGCGAGGCGATCGACGAACTGGACAAAATCACGCGCGATCTGGCTGAAAAAATCATGGACCGTGCCTTGCAGGATGCGCTCAAACGCGACACAACACCAGAAACGAAATGATCGAACCTGATGCAAAACCTGCCGAGGTCACCGGTACCCCAACAAAAAGTTTTCGCATACGCTTCGAACCGGCCGGCACCACCATCGAGATAAACCCGACCGATTTGCCCTACGACAACGACGGCGAGCCGGGGTCACTTTTGGACATTGCCATGGAAAACGATATCGATATCGATCATGCCTGCGGCGGGTTTTGTTCATGCTCCACGTGCCATGTTATCATCCGCCAGGGGATGAAATCGTGTAACGAGGCCTCAGATGACGAATTGGACATGCTGGATAACGCCCCCGGCTTGACGCCGGATTCCCGATTGGCCTGCCAGTGTATTCCCGACGGCAAGGCCGATCTGGTGATAGAAATTCCCGCCTGGAACCGCAACCGCGCCACCGAAGACCATTAATCTTCCTCTCCCCCACCGCGTTTTGGTTTGGTGGGACCCAAAGCAGCACGTGTATTTGATACATCCGTCCGGATGAGAGTCAGATCAGATATACTGCAGGATCGTTGCCGGGATATCATTCAAACCGGTAATGCTGTCGGCGGCGTCGAGTTTGATCGCCTCACCCGGCATGCCGAAGATGACGCAACTGGCCTCATCCTGGGCAATAGTCTTGGCACCGGCGTCTTTCATCTTCAACAGACCCTGGGCCCCGTCGGCGCCCATGCCGGTCATGATTACCCCCACGGCATTGGCCCCGGCGTACTTGGCCACGGAATTGAACAAGACCTCCACAGCAGGTCGCTGGTGGTGAACCCGAGGACCGCCTTTCAACTGGACATAATACCGGGCTCCGGACCGCCCGAAGACCAGGTGTTTGTCACCGGGGGCGATGAGCGCTTTGCCCGGCGTGACCGATTCGTTGTTTTCGGCTTCCTTGACTTCCATCGCGCTTAATTGATTAAGTCGATTGGCGAAGGCGCGGGTAAAACCGGCCGGCATATGTTGCACGATGACCATCCCCGGCGCGGTCGCCGGCATGGCAGCCAACACCGATTGCAGGGCCTGCGTGCCTCCAGTCGAGGCGCCGATCGCCACGATCTTCTTCGTCGTCCGCGTCATTGAAAGACGTTTGACCGGGCGGGAGGACTGCGCCCGACGGCAATACAACGAAAGATTGGCCATCGCCGCGGCCTTGATCTTGACCGATAAAATGCCGGAAAGATCGCCAACCGTATACGCCGCGCCGGGTTTGCTGAGTACTTCAATCGCGCCGGCGTCCATTGCCTCCATCGCCAGTTCACTTCCTTTCGGCGTCAGCGATGAAACCACGACCGTGGGAATCGGGTAATGCTTCATCAACTTGCGCAGGAAGGTCACGCCATCCATGCGGGGCATTTCGATATCAAGTGTGATGGCGTCGGGTTTCAATTTTACGATCATATCCCGCGCGACAAACGGGTCAGGCGCAGTGCCCACGACCTCGATGTCGGGATCACGAGAAAGTTCACGGGAAAGGATCCGCCGCACGATTGCCGAATCGTCAACAATTAAAACTCTTGTGCGCATTAGCGGCTTTCTCTGACACTCACATGAGCGATTAACGGAACGTCATCAATGATGAATTTTATGGTCTCCGAGCCGGCCACGAGCTTGGCCCAGCCGGAGTTATCCATTTGCTCCACCCGTGGAATCGACTGGCCGATCAATGTCTCCTCGCCGAACATGGCGGTGGCGAAATTGCCGCACGTCACGTTCAGGAGTTCGCCGAGGGTATCGGATACACTGTCCTGCGCCTCGATTTCGTCGGGTTCCAGCCCCAGGAGTCCGGCGGTCAATTCGGTGCAAAGCCCCTTGGGGGCGGCGATACCCAGGACGCCGGAGGAAGGTCCGTTGAATTCGATTGTCGCATGCAAAAACTCTGATTCATCGGTCTGCAGGGTCTCGTCTTCCGGTACTTCGGCAAAGGTGAAGGTCATGTCCTGCAGTACCATCGCCAGAGTGTCGGCCATAGTTTTTTTGGGATCCTCAACTGCCATGGCTCGCCTCCATCGTTTCCTGGACCAGATCGCGGATTAACTCCGGTGTAAACGGCTTGCGTACGTAAGCACGGGCACCCTTTTCCAGGACTTCTCCCATCCGTTCCTTGCTGCCTTCCGAGGAGACAACGATCACGGGAATATCACGTAAAACGCCATCCGACATCATCTTCTCGATCATCTCCACGCCATTCATTTCGGGCATATGGATATCGGAAAACACCAGGTCGATCTGTTTCTCCCTGAGAATATCCAGGGCTTCCTTTCCGTTTTGTGCCTCGTGTAATTCGTTTACTTCGACCCCGGCCAGCCCGAGGGTCTTTTTAATAACCGCCCGGATGACCCTGGAATCATCAACCACAAGCACGTTATAAGGCATGATACACCTCCTCCTTGGGCAACAGGAATAAATCGGCGAATTCACTCATCGCCCCAAGGGTGCGACTGATAACCGATTCCATTGTTTTTTTCGACATCCCGCAGCGAGTCCTGGCGGCCTCAGACGGCCGATAGTACAAACCGTCTCTGCCGGGCCCGATACCCATGGACAAACATATGGCATCGGCCACGTGCACCAGATCAACCATCGGGGATTCGGCGCCAACAGCGTCGGGGTCGTGGTGCCAGCGCACACTTTCAACTATCTCTTGCGGCAGGTTCCACTTTTCCAGAATAGTGGCGCCGATTTCCGCATGATCGACGCCGATAATCTCGCGTTCGGCTTCTTCGAATGAAATGTTCCTGCTGGTGGCCGCTTGCTCGATGGCCGTGAAATCCACGTCGAGGAAATTGCCGATAACCAGCTTCCCGAGGTCATGAAGCAACGCCGCGGTGAACGCCGTATCCGCGCGGGCCAGGCCGATTTCCCGGGCCAGGAACTGAGTGGCCAACGCCGTGGCGACGCAGTGTCGCCAGAGTTCTCCCGGCGGCAAGTCATACCCGGAAAGCGGACTCCGCATTGTCGAATGCATTGAGGAGACAACAACCAGCCGAAATACCTGTTGTATTCCCAAGCGCGTGACCGCGTCATGGACCGACCCTACCGACTGGATTCCCCCGAAATATGCGGAATTGGCCATTTTCAGAATGCTGGCCGTCAAACCGGGCTCGAATTTGACTATTTCAACCACATCCATGATCCCGGAGTCCGGATCATTCAGCACCTGGGCCATGCGGGACATGGCCATCGGCACGGCGGGCAACGATTCGATCCGCTCGATTATTTCACGGGCGAAGGTCATAATTCCACCTCCTCATCCTTGATCCGAACGATGACCTCGCCGGTGGCGATATCTAAAAACAACGTCCGCGACAAGGACCCGCCGATGTGTTCCCCGGAGATCAGAATATTGTTTTTCCAGAGCATCTTGCGAAAGACGGTATAATTACGACGGCCGATCTCAAAGAGGTTTTTGTCGTCAAGCAGTTGTGAGCACCCGGTGGCCTTAACAATTATCCGGCTTTTCTTCGCTCCCTGTTCCTGCATTCTCTTGAACAACAGCGGAATCCCCGCATCCACAAACATAAACGGGGTCTTTTTGGCTTTCTCGGGATCAACCTTAGACAGGGGCAACATACAGTGGATCATCCCCCCCACTCTGGCGTGTGGATCATACAATGTCACACCAAGGCAGGAGCCCAACGAATACGTAACGAGTACATCTCCCGGTTGGCTCGACATCCTCATATCCGCGATCCCGATTACCACGTTCCCGCGTCTGCGGCGGTCTGATTTTCTCGGCGGCGCCGCTGTCTTGGCGATGAGTTGTGCCGTCACTTGGTCCCCCTATATATGGATAACCCCTGGCTCTCTTCGTTTGAAAACTTGCCGTCACTTATGCGAGCGCGGCTGTTTCCCGCCCGACGGGGCCTTAATATATACCGAAGGTTCGACGCTTTTAAAAGATGAGAGCATCCCGGAGAGACTCTCGGCGTGGCCGACCATCATATACCCTCCCATCCGCAACATGCTGTACATATTCTCCAACAGTTGCTTGCGGAGCTTGTTATCAAAATAAATCATCACGTTCCGACAAAAGACGACATCCAACGGTCCACGCACCGGATACGGCGGCGTCGACAGATTTATCCGGCGAAAGATTACCATCTCCCGCAAAACCGGCTTCACCCGGTAGAGTCCGTCGGCGCGGCCCCGGCCTTTCTGGAAATAGCGGGCCAGATAAAGCCGGGGAATTTTTTCCACCTGCCGTGCCTGATAAATTCCGCGCTGGGCTTTTTTCAATACCTGCGTGGAGATATCGCTGGCAATGATCTTTATCTCACCGGGGTTGTTCATCGCCTCCAAAAGCGTCATCGCCAGCGAGTACGGCTCTTCTCCGGTGGAACTGGCCGCGCACCAAAGGCGCAGATCCCGCCGTCCCTCCGCCTCCCATTGCCGGGCCAGATTGGCCAACACCTCAAAATGACGCTCCTCACGGAAAAAGTGCGTTACGTTCGTGGATATCGCATCCAGCAAGTGAATCAGCTCATCGCCCTGCCGGTCGCGTGATACATATTCCAGATATTCGCGGTGAGTGGGAATGTTCAACATGCGCATGCGCTTGGCTACACGGGCACTGACTAAACTTTCCTTGTTCTCTTTTAAGGAAATTCCACTCTCCCGATAGATCAACTCCCTGAATTTGTCGAAAGTCCGTTTGTCGATCACGCTGGACCCGGTCGAGTTGCGTGCCGTATTTTTTGTCTGAACCAATGGAAATCCCTGCTCTCTACTCTACAATCCCGCAGCCCGGTAATTGATCTTATAGGGCTGAACCCAGCCGGATGTTTGCGGTTGCCGAGCCCCTTTCAATTGTCCCGCTTACTCCGATGTTGCTTGCTGCAATTCCCTCAATTCCTCGTTGGAGAGCACCTTGTCAATGTCCAACAGGAGCTTGACCCGCTCCTCTGCTTTCCCGATGCCCAGGATATAATCGGTACGGACATCACTCCCGAACGACGGAGCATCTTCGATGTCTTCGCTGCCGATATCCATCACCTCGGAGACCTTATCCACGATAATGCCCATTTGCAGCCCGTGGGTCTGCACCACGATAATGCAGGTCTCATCGGTGTAGTCCACCGTTTCCATTTCGAACTTTGTCCGCAGTTCGACAATCGGGATCACTTTACCGCGCAGATTGATGACGCCGCGAATATACACCGGCGCCCGCGGGACCGGCGTAACATCCATTATGCCGATGATCTCCTGCACCTTGAGAATCTCAAGACCGTACTCTTCGTCGGCGATAAAGAAGGTCAAATACTTCCCGGCCCGCTGCCATTGTTCCTTATCGGCCTGCTTTTCCGCCTGCGGCGGTGCCTGAACTTCCAATACGCTTCCACTCATAGTTGATTATCCTTTCCCAACATGTGTTGGATTTTGTTTTGTCACCGCCAGTTTCATAATACCCTCGGCATCGAGGATCAGGCCCACCCGCCCGTCGGACATGATTGCCGCACCGGAGAGGTGTTCCCGTTTGCCGACTGCTTGGCTCAGACTCTTGATTACCGTTTGCTGCTGCCCGATTAGTTCATCGACCATAATCCCCACGCGACGCAAACCGCTTTGCAAAACAATAACCAGGGCTTTGGTGGGATCGTCCAATGCCTCCGGCAACTCAAAAAGCCGGCCCAGGCGGAACAACGGCAAAAGCTCACCTCGGAGATTGAGCAATTCGCCCTTGCCCTCCACTGTTGAAAGCATCCCGGCGGTTGGGCGCAACGACTCGATGATCGACAGGACCGGGATAACAAACCGTTGCCCGCCGACTTTGATCACCAACCCATCAATAATCGCCAGGGTCAACGGGAGGATCATGCGGAATGTCGAACCCTTGCCTAATTCAGAGGAGATCCCCACCTTGCCGCGCAGGGCTTCGATATTCCGCCGAACGACATCCATCCCGACTCCACGGCCGGAAATGTCGGTGACTTTCTTGGCCGTGGAGAACCCCGGCTCGAAAATCATGTTGAAAATCTCTTCTTCGGAAAGCTTGTCATTTTCCCCGATCAGTCCCCGTTCGACCCCTTTGGCCAGCAACACTTCCTTGTCCAGCCCGTGGCCGTCGTCCTCGATTTCGATATGAACATTGCCGCCCTGATGGAAGGCGCGCAGTTGCACCCGGCCCTCCTCCGGTTTTCCCCGGGACTTACGTTCCGCAGGCGGCTCGATTCCGTGGTCGGCGGCGTTGCGTACCATATGAATCAGCGGGTCGCCGATCCGATCGATGACCGTCCGATCCAGTTCCGTGTCCTCGCCATAGATTTCGAAATTGATTTTCTTACCCGCCTTCTTGGCCACGTCCCGCACCAGCCGCGCCATCTTCTGGAAAACCCCGCGCAGCGTTTCCATGCGCATGGCTGTTCCCATTTCCTGCA
>SDBS01002138.1_pt1 | contig 19866 bp, 34 predicted proteins | sample 2277091 | NCBI WGS metagenome assembly SDBS01 (sample SAMN10404972, study PRJNA504765) | marine sediment metagenome | isolation source: marine sediment core GS10_PC15, 163 cmbsf | place: Arctic Ocean: Southern Knipovich Ridge | collected 2010 | reverse complement strand
TCCCTTAACATCCCTAGCCCACCTTCCAAGTTAGTTAGAAGCTCAGTATTAAACGTATTCATGTTCATTACTACTGTCCTGTAGAGAAATCCAGTCTTCCCCGCGCTCTTGGCTCCTGCTACCACTGTGGTAGTATCTGGGTAGATAAACACATGCTTCCTTAAATCAAAGGGCAGTATCAACCCTGAGTCTATCTTACTTCCCACACTTTGCCAATCAAGAGGTGTAGCGTGATTGTCAATCGGTCTGTAATAACCGTCGTTCCTGCCAACCGACTCGCATAAAGGCTCTTTCTCATGACAAAGTTCATATATAATCTTTCTTAGCTTGGTATCATCTTCAGGGGTTAACTTCCCTTTTAGCCCTAAAATGCTAGCGTAATGAAACTCACCAGTAGCCACGGTCTTCACCCAGGTTTCTATGTCGTAGCGTGTGATTTCTGGCAAAACTTATACCTCCCTATTCTCAAACCGCTTCACGAATTGACAATTCATACACAGTGTTTGGTAGCCACCTGGATTACCTTGTTCTTTTAGCCAGCGGTAAAATGTATCCCCCCAAACCCGCAATTGCCTTCTATGGTTTGTTCCCCCTCCTTCAATATGGTCTATAGATAGACAGGCAATCCGACCTTCACCACATATAATACACGCTAATTTACCACCACCATAATGAATTAAAACATCCCGTTTAAGCTCCAGAGCCTTTTCCCTCGCTGAAATACGGTGCCTCTTTTTATTTGCTTCATATTTTTCGGGGTTTGCCCTTCGCCAGCGTTTTGTATTCTCTGTATTCATACGCCTTTGTTTCTCTGTTGGCTTCCCACGCTTCCTCCCGTGCTCTAGATAATACTTCCTAAAATAAGCCTTTATCTCCTCAGTATGTCTCAAGTAATACCGTCTTCGTATCTCCTTGTTTGTCAGTGCCATAATCTTTTACCTCCTAATCCATTATAGCACATTGCCGTATCATTGTCAAGTAATACACCTTGTAATCTCAGGCATCCATACCTCCTAACAATACTAACAACCCTAACAGGCAAACAATTACTAACATTGACTAACAATCCCAACAACACTAACATTGAGACTAAAGCGACCCATCTTCCCTTGACTTGGACTGCTTTTAACCCCAAAAATCTGTCGCTTTGGCACCACCTACCCCCTTATATATAAATAAATAATTACTTAATAGTAAAGGTCTCTCGCTTAGAGGCATTCGTCCTATCTTTCTTATCAAAGTAATGAGATTTGAAGTGTTCATCTACTGCGTTTCGTATCCCCCTGATGTCTCCTAACACCGCTTCCCTATGCCTACCAGAAGCCCCCCAATACTTTATAAGAATATCAGTTAGCCTTTGAATGAGGATACCAGACATCTCTAGGGTATGGTGGTCTTGCTCCCACAACTTCTCTAGCCTCTCTATTCTTTCTTCCAATTCCATATATATCCTTCTAACCCCTCTAATAGTTTATCCTTGCTGTCCTGTAACTGGGCTTTAGCTATAGCTCTTAATCTGGCGTGCTGTCTTTGTAGGATTTCTACCTTTGATAATTGCTTACCACCAACCTCCCACACAGGTACATATTTATCAGAGGCTTTTTGTATTCCCTCATCCCCTATCACAGTCAATCCCTCTACCTGAGACTTAAAGAGATTAAGAGCGTGGTCTGCACCATAATACCATCGTTTCTTATGCTTATCTGCTTTCCACTTTCTAGCAATATCCTTATCGTCTATCCAGTAGGCAAACTGGTAATTTGTCCTTGCTATCTGTTCCCTTAATTTATCTGCCACTATTTACCCCCTAATATCTCTTTGAGTTGGTCGGCTAGAGTTAAGGCAAACCGATATTTATTACCCAAAGATAACTTAGGGAGTGGAGTCATAAAGGCTCCTGCCACCTTCTCCCTATCCCATTTCACATAACCCATAGTCTTGAGTTTAGCTACTTGGGCTTTGAGTAACCCTAAAGCGTCCCAAGTAAAGGTGTCTGTCCAACCAGTGGCATAGTGTATTTTAGCTGTCTTGCAAAATGGCTTTGCTTCTTCCAATGTCAATAGTTCCTGTTCATCTGCCATCATTCCTCCTTGGATAGAGCTTGCAGAAATCTACCAGTAATTTCCCGTTTGGTTATCTTAACTACATTCCGAAAAACAATATCAGCATTGTGTCGGTCATTATGTATCGTTTCCCATATTACATCAGGCATGTCAGAGGGGAATTCTGGTTCATCCTTAATAGCTTTCAACGCAATACTCTTAACATCCTCCCTCTCCTCACTCTTGGCTGTTCTCCTTGCTTCCACTAACATAGCATCTATCTGTTCTATATCAGGAGTGAGGGCTAGGATTTGGTCAGCCACACCCCTATAAAAATCCTTTCTATCCTTGCGTACATACCGCCACTTGAGATACCCTGTAGGTTCAGTTGAACAGTATATTCCTTCAGCTATCTTCTCCCTGTCAGGTCTATCCTTCTGTTCACTGAACTTTGCCCAATGCTTATCACTAAACACCCTGCCTTTTATGAGGCTTACATTTTGTTCATATAGGCGATATGTTCCATAATCATTAGGAGATTTCCTTAATACAGCACCATGGCATTCAGGGCACGTGCCATCTTCTAGTTCTCCTATAAACTCCAACCTGCACTTAGGACATATTGTACCCATTTTACTTCTCCTTATTATCTAGTGGGGCTTGTGGAGGCGGTTAAAAGCTACCCCCACAAACCCCTTGTTACCTGAGCCTACTTAACCCCTAGAATCCTTTGGGGTCTCCCACACTCCTTCGTCTACAGCGTATCATCTACGCTAGACTCCTTAACTCGGCGACTGGCAATGATTATCCCGCCGACCTCGGCTCAGGTTTGTTAATCTACTTTCTTCTTTACTGTTATGCCATTCTCAAGATAAGACTCAAAAAGACTAGCCACAGTTATCACCATCTCGGTTTTTATAGGTTCCGTACTATGCTTGGCGATACACCAGTTCACCGCACAATCAAGGGACTTCTGTCTCTCTATACTTTTACGGGTATTTCTATCCTTTGTAGCCCAATCTTGCTTTGTCATCTCTATTGTTTCTGGTAGCTCTTCCCCTAGTTGAAGCGGTACAACTGGCTTAGACTGTGGTTCTAACTTGGCTACCTCTTTGGCATCCTCATTACACCAGCTAATAGTCTTCTCCTCTGCGTCTTTTATTGGATGGGCATAACCCTGCATCTTTGCCGTCTTAAAGAATTTAGTCCTATGTGTATCGCACCAATGTTCTGCCATTACTTCTTCTCCTCTAGCCCAAAGTAACTAGGGAGATGGAGTTCCCTTAGTCCACATTTGGGGCAACGCTTATTCCCTATCGGCACATTGGTTGGTATTTTTATCCTTGCCCTGTTCCGACAATTGGCACACATAACTTCAGAGATGTAATTTAGGTATCTTTTCATTTCTTCCCCTCCTTTTTATTTAGCCTTATTTCGTCTAGGTGCATCTCTCTTATTGTATCACATCTTACATTCTTATTCCAGCTTGTTAAGGTCAGTGGCGATGGTGGCCTGTGGTTCAGTGGTTATCTTGACAAAATCAGGGCAATCAGCCTTGACTATCTTCTCAAAGGCTTGCTTGTCTAGTTGGAGTGCCATCTTGTGAGACTTAGCCCAGTCAAAGGCAACCTTGCCATCATAATCTAGCTTGGTTACTTCCCTTATACCCACGCCGATGGCTGGCGCCTTGTTTCCCGTCTCGGCATAGGCCTGAAGTGTGAGTTCCCTTAGTGTGACTTCGGCTTCGGTCACTTCTTGTGCAACAGCAACAACAATGTCAAGCATATCTTTGTTCTCGGCCACCCATTCTCTTTGACAGGCGGTCTTAACTGCTAACGCATTCTGTGCTCGTTGTCGCACCTCTGCCACCACCTTGATTTGTTCCTTTAGTTGTTCAATCATTTTGTTACCCCCCTTTTTATTTTGAGTGTGCTTATCAGCTTCCACAATCGCCTCCAAAAACCGAGCTTCTTTTCCTTAATTTGCCAAACCCTCTGCCTAGATATTCCCCATACATCCCCGATCCTACCACCATCACCCTTTCTGTAGTATTTTTGTATCGCCTTATTCCTTTCTGTCTTCTCTTTCATTTCAGTAGCTCTCCATTTTCCCAGATGTTGCCAATTACTTCAGCTCCACGATTATATATTGCCTCAAAGAGTGAGTAGAAATATTCACCATCCTTACTGGCTATTCCCCAACCATCATCAAACCATTCAATAATAAAAGCACCACCCTTCTCAAAATGGTCTCCGCTGTAGCCATCACCAAGCCTTAATATGTCTTGGTGATAAGTTTCTCTACCCTTGCCATTCTTGTCTTTGAGTCCCGTGTATTGCATCTGGACAAGATTGGGATGTTCCCAGAACCAATTAGGGGATAGATGATTGGCGTTGTGGCACATTATTTCCTCGCTCTTATCCCAAGCCCTAAACTTAATCTCTCTCATTCTTCCTCCAAATTCACAAGGTGTAGTTCATATCTCGTATCAATAGGATAATCAAATTCAAGCACTGACAATTTCCTATCCCTAGTCAACTTAGGCTTAGGCTGGTTGTGATCCCTTATCTCAGGGCAGTGCTTACAATGCCCTATTAGATTACAGTCTATTATGAAATGGTGTGTATGGTTCATTTTATCTCATCTCTACTTCAATCATTCTTCGTAGAATACCTTTTAAAACCTATTACCCACACCCACGGATTCACTTCCCACCCATAGCCTCTCTTGGCATTGAGGGAGTCCCATAGGTTAGCGAAGTCACGCTTTGTATCCTGAATATAAGGAAACTTGTAAGTAATCCCCTCTGCTAATCTGTCTGCAAAACTTATCTCCTGCACCCTCTCCACTCTAATATCAGTAATCTCGAGGGTTATTCGGGAGTCTTTACGGAACATATGAATGGATGGAGCCCACTTCCCAAAACCAGCACTCGCAGTATATGTCCCTCGTGCTAACGCATCTGGTAGTGGTGTATTATCCGCCTTATATATAATCCTATCAGGAGACTGATTCGTGTAACCATAAGCCCAAGTCTCCCTCACCCAAAGCCTATCCCCTACTTGACCATAGGGGCATTTGACTAATTTAAATCTCTTTTCGTTATCTGGCTCGGGGTCGTTGGCGACAACCCAAAAGAGTGCGGCACCATCATTATTAGTCCGCATATACTCCCATCTGTCAGGCTCTAGGTTGATTTCCTTTAGCCCAGAGGTTCTTCTAGTCTGTGTCTTTCTGCCATCAAGGACTAACTTCGGGTGATTGCCTGACATTATGATTCCTGTTTCTTTCATTTCTCACCTCACTATTATCATACCACATATAAATGTCCTTGTCAAGTGCCTTACTTTCTATCTGTCTTATTGACACAATGGTAGATTAGCACGGCTTATTTAATGGTGTCAAGGGAATTGTCGCCTGAAAATGAGCAATAAAAAAGAGGGAGAGCCATTTCTAACTCTCCATTGCCCTAACTGTCTTATTGTCAGTTGCTTATTCTTCTTTTTTCTTACTTTCCAACAATGCTTTCATCATTGCGATAACAATTCTTAATCCCTCTTGGTTTAATTTATCAACCAGGCAGTGAGCTTCCCGCCTAGTATCTTTTATCATCTTAGCCCAGCCAGTTTACTGCGCCAAATCCTATACCGCTAGCAGATAATGCTCCTATGACTGTATAGAGAATCCTGCTATTCCTGCTTATGCGTTTATCATATCCCTTGAGGAGTTTCTTAATCTCTGGTATATCCCCCTCAAAGCCATTCTCCCCATACAGTTTGACACTCAAGCCCTTGACAGCATTTAGAATATCATCGCTTTTAGCCATTATACTACTCCTATTATCCCCCAAAGAAATACCCCGAAAGAACCAACACCCAATCCGACAGTAAATCCTAGTATGTCTTTATACGACCAGTCCTTTTTCCTCCAATCGTTCATAGCCTCATAGACCAAAAAGGAAATACCAAGAAGCCAGCACAGTGTTGGGTCTACCGTAACCAACCAAGCTACATAAACACCAACAGGAAAGTGCATTAAGGCTCTCAATATATCGTCTTTGCTCATTTTTACCAGCTCTTAAATACCTTTGCTGTTACTATCTGTTCCCCTGATTCAAAGAGAATGAGTAGATAATCACCTACTTTAATATCCCCTGCTACATACTGGTCTTTTATATTTTCAGTTACAAAGCAGTCGTAAAAATAGTCTCTACCTTCCCATACCCGTTTGACCTTTGCTGGTCTAGCTCTGCCAACATCAATTGCTACTAAAGTAGATATATGAGTAGATAATGTCGGTTCAGTCTCAGGCAAGTCTATCTCACGGGTTTCTAAAAGTTTTCCCGTTCCTTGTTCGTATGTCTCTACTGTCTGTTTCATCTTAATTCTCCCTTAATGTCATAAAGATAAAGGCGATACCTAATGTGCCATCTACTGCTCCAGCAGGGTCAGCATATGCAGCATCATCATACAAAATCAACAACTCATTATCCACATTCCCCGTGAGTGATAATCCACTTACTGGTGACGTGTACCTTGTGGGGGCAAGAAGAGATGGTGTATTGTCACAACGGACTGCCAAAAAGTAATACCCGTGTGTAAGAGCTTGAGCGATTACAATCTCTTTTAGCCCCGCTGCATTTGTACTAACTGTACCTGCGCTTAGTATCAAATCGCCTGGTACGCCACTATCCCACTCAAATATCCGTAAATCAGCCAGACCGCCACCTGCATCACCAATAATAACCTGTATGCCAATTCTAATGTATGTCGTGTCTTCTTCTACATAGATGGGCATATAATAGGTGCGGTTTGCTGTAACAGCTTGACCAGCCCCACCCCCAAAAACCCAACCAGGAGAAGTCCACCTTACAGTGGGAGGTTTCATCTTCCTTTTAATATCAGCTACAGCCTCATCATACTGAATTTCAAGGTTATTTAGATTAGCTGCACTTAATGGAGTAGTGTCTGGAATCCAAACCGTTGGTGTATATGGCATTTTATCCCTCCGTAAAGGTATCTGTCCTTTCTATTTGAATTGACTCTAATCCAGTTTTTACCCTTGAATAGAGTGTTCGTGAAACCATAATACCAGAATTGGGAGTTCCTGAATCAGCCGCAGCACCAGCGAACCAGCCAAACTCTTCTATAGCTCCGATTGCTTCTGTTGGGTCAATATATTGAGTATATCTTTGTTGCCCTGTTCCAGGCTTGCTTTGAGATGTCCTATCCTTTCTGAAGATTTCATTAACTAGTTGAGTCTGCCCTACCGCTGGGGCAGTATTGTCATCCCCGATACCGAAGACTTTAATTTCTAAATCAGCAACATCACCATATAATCCATCCCTTGCCATATTAAACGCAACATTAGTGATTAAATTAGGGAATATCTGAATATCAATTATCTTCCCCTCAAGGTCAAAGACAGTTACCTTAACATTGCTCTTCCAATGCCATCTTGATTTCATAACTTCTCCTAACATACAACTGGTAGTGCACCACCGCAAGGCACGCTATCAACAGCAGTGCAGGTAAAGGGTGTCGTAGTAACAGATTCAGTCCATTCCCAGGTTTCTGCCTCTTGTACTAAGATTATGAGAATCTGCTCAGTACCTACATTCAGGCGTTCAATAACTTCTTGCTTCATTAGAGAAAGTGACTTGAACAGGTTAGCCCAACTCCCTAATTCTGGCCCGATTATAGCCACGACACTATATAAAAGATTGCCTGTATAGACTCTTGTTATTACGGACTCAATCAGCATATCACAATCAAGACCTAATGATGGATAAAGGACTGGTGCTAATTGACCTGGCTTTAGACCTGTCCGCCTGGTTTGAAAGGGAAACCGCCGCCCTATTACTCCAAACCTAGCTAGTTTAGCCTGCCCAGAATCTAAAAGCGCCTGTGATTCATTCAGGGTAGGTTCATCTGAAATATCCTCTACGTAACCCGTTCCAGCACCTTCAATCGCTAACTGTGATGCGATTTCGGCAGGGTCTTCAACTAAAGCTAGGACGGGATACTCACCTTCATAAACCACTACAACATCGTTTGCGCCTGGGGCAGCAGCTAATAAAATAGTAGGGTCGCCCTTACTCCAATAACACTCTTTAGCAGCATCAATACCCTTAATGCCCATAGTCAGAGCAGCACCACCGCCTATAGTAACTGTTGGCACTTTTACGATAGGATAACCAACAGTGAAAGCGACCGTATCAACATCTCCCTGGAATGTCTCTGTCTGCGGGTCGGTAGTAGCTCGGCCGCCCCTGATATATTGTCTATTCCGATATAAAGGATTGCCGCCTGATAAACGTCCACTGCCCTTGATAATATCATCACCTGTAATAGTCCACGGGGCTGGCACAAGGTCTCGGCTTTGAAAGTAGAGTGCCTTGTTCTCGTCTATGTACCAAATCATACCAGCCTTTTCAGCTAAAGCATCAAGGGCATCGGTGGCTCGCACATAATTGAATCTTGCCTCTACTATATCGGGGCCAGTGTCAATATTCCCTACTGTAATCCCTTCATCTAATAAGTACTTAGTACGAATGTCAGCAACGATGGTATGCGTGTCTGTGGCCTCATAAGATTCAGCAACCAGTCTCTTATCAGCAAAGTAATGATAATCAGCACAGGTAATAGGATGATACAATTCGCCACTCGGAGCTATTCTTACAGTCTCAGGGTTATCTATCACACCACCAAAAATTAATACATTGTTAGGGTCATATATTAAAACTGCCTGACCTTTTGTGTAGCTTGCTATTCCTGCTGTGTCAACGACAGTGAAATTGGCTGTACTGCGTTCCTCTATTCGGCTTTCAACTATAAGTGAAGCCTTCTCAATTAGAACTTCAACTCCATCTATATTGATGCCTTGTAGTAGTGGTGGTGGAGGAGGGGGAGGTGATACAATTAAACAAACCAATCCCCAGTAGGCATCTTTCACTGCTGGCGTGTCTGTAGGCACAACCATCATGCTGACTACTTCACCATCTGATACTGCGATTTCATTGGTGGTATCATTCCCAGTTGTAGAGCCACCAGCAATCTCAACGACTAGCCCACCGCCAGGACTTGCTCCTTCTAATCTGACCGTAAAAGTGTATTTATCTGTGCCCCCAGGGTCTCCACTTAATAGCATATAGAACTTTTTAAGGGTACACTCTTGAGCTAATTGGTATGCTTCTGCTTCGGTAGCTGTCCACAGAGCCTGGGTTCCCTCAATATGCTTATACTCTGTCAATGTGTCATCTAAAGCACCCCATCCCAAACCCATAATCGGGCTTTCACCATCTATATCAGCCACAAAAGTCATGCCCATACCACCCCATGTGCTTATGGGGGTATCAACTCTGGCTGCAGATACTGTTAAAATATCACCAGCAGAGACGTCTATTTCGTGAGTAGTGTCATTTCCCGTTTTGTTATTAGCCATAATAGTAACTTGAAGGGGATTTCCCTCTCCATCATCACTATTAGCACCGTTAACCCTTAATGTAAATATATAACCATCAACCCCTATTCCGCCAGGGTCAAGTTCTAATTGGATATAGAGGTTTTTAATCGTGCCATTTGTGGGGCAAATTTCCCTTACATTATTCTCAACGTTTGATAAGCCATATCCTGAAACGGCATTGAAATAATCATCGGGCGCTACAGGACGAGCTAAAGCCAACAATAAACTTTCATTGGCATTATCGCCCTCAAACATCATAGTCCATCGGGCATAGCGGGCATTATCAGGGGCGTCGGGGTCACACTGTAAGGTAATTAAGTCACCAGCAGCAACCGCCACCTCATTTGCCAAATCACTTGCCGTTGTCCCATCTGCCGCTACTGTACAAGTTAATGCGGTATTAGCCCAAGCACCAAGCCCCACTCTCCTGTGAAGGGTAAAGGTGTATGTCCCTGTCCCAGGCACATCATCAAGTTCAACTCGCAGATTCTTTAGTGTTCCTGGAGTTGAAATCGCTTGTGACACATCATCGGGGTCAATAGCCCAACCAAAGCCACCGCAAATAAGATTGTACTCAGTATTCGTCACATCGAGCGCATTATAATACCCGCCAACAATTACCTGTTCCATTAGATATGCACTCCCGTTCTCAATCTGATTTCATCTACTAAAGGTTGACCAACAGCTTTAGCAATTACCCTGCCATCTAATTCTACATAGATATTAACCATGCCCTCTTTGTTGAGTGGTACTACTGCTTCAGGCCCCTTTTCGCCTAACATTGCTAAGGTAGGCTTGTTTATAATACCGCCTGCTTGGAATCCTGCCACGCCTAAAGCCTTATAATACCCTGCTGTACCTGGCACCTGACCTGGTACTTCTACCCCTTCAATAAGGGGGGCATAAAGTTGCAATTCCGCCGTTGTCAGACCCTTTGGGAACTTCCTGCCCACAATCTTCATTAGTTCTTTCTGTAGTTTTAGCTGCTTTTGAAGTTTTTTATTTACACTATCAATTGCCTCGCCCACCTTCCCGTATGTTTGTTCAGTCCTACGCCAGTATTCAAGGGCAGTTTCTTCTAGGTTTTTGATTGCCCCAGCTGTTTCGTTTGTTGAATCATACTGTTTCTTTTGCTCATTCACTAATAAGGCTATGCCCGTAGCCATTAAGGCTATGCCAGCAACTGCTAAAATCACAACAGGAATTAAAACCCCCGTAAGTGCCATTAACGCCAGCGTAGCAGTTACCCATGCCCACTTAGCTGTTACTACTGCCCATATCGCAGGGACAACCGTAAAAATAAGAACTTTGGCAACTGCAACAAAACCAGCAATAAGTGCTGGGATTCTTAATACTATCAGCGTTCCCATTACAGTCAACAAGGCACCCAGGGCTAGTCCTGTCTTGACAATTACATCAGTTAACTTGGGGTGTTCATCTGTCCAATCTTTTATCTTCTCAATTATAGACTTCACACTAGCAAGGAACTTTTTCAAGATGGGAAGCAGAATATTTCCTACTGAAATCGCAATGCCTTCAGCTAAACTCTTAAGTGCTTCCATTTGCCTAGTTGCAGATTCTTCCATTTCATTAAAGGCATCTGTGGCTGCTCCCGTAGCATTTTCCATGGATTTAAGGTCATCGGCAAATGTCAAAGCATTATCACCAGTGAGGGCAAGTACAGCACCTCCAGCTTCCACAGAGCCAAACATCTTCATTAACTGTTCATTGCTTCCACTAGTAGAATCTCTTAATACATTGAGGGTTTCGGCTAAACCTAATTCCTTGAGCATAGTCTGTCCCGATTCATAGCCTAAACTCTTTATCACCCTGTCCATATCAGCCGTAGGCTTTTGGAGGGCTACCATTGCTTGTCTAAGTTGAGTTGTAGCTTGTGCTGTTGGCACACCCTGTTTAGTCATAGTTGCCAAAGCAGCTGAGACTTCTTCAAAACTAACCCCTGACGCCGCAGCTATGGGAGCCACATTGAATAGGGTCGCAGATAATTCCTCAAAGGTAGTTTTACCACCCTTTACAGTGGTGAACATAATGTCAGCTACTTTTTGTGTAGCCGACATCGGCAACTTGAAAGCATTGATGACAGTAGTGAGTCCATCTACCGCAGTTGCTGTATCAGTTACACCACCAATGGCAGCCTTGGTGGCAATCTCTAGAAATTCAAGTACATTCTCTTCTGGGATACCAGCAGAGATAGCCTGATAAAGAGCATTGGCTGACTCAACGGCATCTACTCCTAAATCAGATGCAAGGGTTCGAACTTGTTTCGAGAAGACGGCAAACTCATCTTGGGAAAGTCCCATCATAGTATTGACTTCACGCATAGCCTTTTCGAAGGCGGCGGCTGCTTTTAGGCTAATACCTAATCCTGCAAGGATAGTACCCCCCATAGCAACCATACCAATCCCGATAGCTTTCTGATGCTTCTTGATAGAGGCACCGATGCCAGTCATCTTCTTGTCAAAGTCCTTTTTATCAACGCCTACCTTTAATACGGCATCGCCAATACTAATCGCCATGTTTTACCTCTATCATTCCACGTGACCTTGCGGCTAACGCCTCAGCACTTACTTTATCGTCTGTCTTATGACCCTTCATTGCATCCGACTCTCTCTTTTTTCTATCACCTAGCTTCTCAACCATCAAATTCAAAAGCTCGTCTGTCCAATTCTCTACAATATAGTCGGGTGTTATGTGCCACTCCGACATTAAGTATTCAAAGGCTCCTCCGATTGTGAAGTCCCCGCCTCCGCTAGCCCCGCTGATAAAGGGGCGACAAAAGCATTGAACACCTCCATAAAAGCAAGAATCACCTCGCCGTCTGTAGCAATACTCTCAATCTCGTCTCTGGGCAATTCCCTTGCATATTCAAAGAAGCTATCAAGTATCTCATCGGTTTTGGTTGTGAATAAGTCGGTAAACGCTTTCTCTAATTCTTCCGGCTTGTTATCCTCTGATGTTAAGCGTGAGTATTGAAACAAATTAGCCAAAAGAGGTAGAGACTTCTTCCTCCATTCTTTTGAGTACTTGATTACTAGGGGGCAGATTTCAAATTCCTTACCCCCTAATGTTACCTTTATTCCACCTTGAGTTACTTTGTCGTCTTCAGTTCTTTCCATTAAATTCTCCTTTTAGTTTAATTTAGAGTGCGTTGTCAACTATTGTAACCGCAGGATGCCCAGTAGTCTTTAGAGCTTGGAATGTTACTGGCACAACGGTCTTCTCACCCTTCTTATAAGGCATCCCAACTGCACCAGTAGCGGTACAAGATGGTATCAAGATTGAGCGAGTGAAACCAGCTGGGTTTATACCATTAAGCCTGAGAGTGATTTTCTTATTAGTCCCAGCACCCAACTTTAAGATACTACCTGATAGTAAACTCCCAGCCATTGCCTTATCTATATTGTAAAGTGAGCTTTCTGCCATATTACAGGTGACTTCTGTGGTTTCCTTGATTATCACCCTATCAATCGGGTATGTTTCCTCTTCAACTTCAATGTCAGTTTCGTCAGCGGTGTATGTCATATCAACACCATCTTCGGTATAGCCAACCTCAGTGTAAGGAGCTGATAGTAAAATTCCCGCTGTAGTCGCATCCCCTGGCTCAAATGTATAGGTGATAAAATCTATAATGATACTGTCTAAATAGACATACCGAGCATGGTTACTTTCCCATAGTTCCAGTTTGGCCCGAGTCAAAAGCCAAGTGCCAACAGGACTAGCTACATCCTGTAAAGAACACCCCGCTGGCAAAGCTGCAGTAAGTTGGCCAGCACCAGTAACAGTACTGATTGCTGCTGGAACCCAATTGGAGAATGAACCATCCAGTTCACTCCATCCACCAAAACCACACAAGTCAGCATTCGTAAGATCTCTGCGAACCCACATTCCAGTACCAGCCCCAGCAACATCTACCTGAACTGTTATATCAACCCATGATGTAGATAGTGGGTCTTCAAAGCGAAGTTCCATCTGTGTCCAATAAGTTGAGCCTGCGGCAATTATCTCTCTGAAGTGCCACCATCCCCACTCGGATGCACCACCACCCATACCCTCAAAGAGAGTTATCGTTTGTGCGGCAGCATTGCCTGACGCTGTAATCTGAACACTCGTACTTCCAGCATTCCCTGTCCCAACCTTTGAAAGTTTTACTGAATGCGTGCCAGTCTGAGCCTGCACAGCTGACCATTCAGCCCTGTTACCGTCTGGCGCATCTACCGCCAAAGTGGCCACCCCTGTTAAAACATTTGCTATTGTTTCTGCCATTAGAATTTACCTCCTGCTAAGAATTTTACTACTTTGATGTCGTGTGCCCATTGCCGTGAAGCAATTTGCTCAGGACTCATTACTACTTCTGGCATTTCTGCCTCTACCAATTGTGTCTCGACCTCCAGTGTCTCTAGTTCCAATTCCTCTTCTGTTTTGTCTTCCATAGTTATCCTCCTATTGATTTGTCCTTAAAGCGCCCAAATATTGATTCTGTGTAGCCTCATAAGCTATTCTGCCTTTATCATAAACCTAAAGAATGTTAGCACCCTAAAGTAATTCGGGATTTCAATATCTACTAAGTCTTGTCCCTGCACCTCCTCAATAGCACTCCAGATTATCTCTGTTGGCGGTCCTACCGCGACGACCTTTCCTTGTATGCCTTGCAAGTTATCATACAAAGCACGATATATTTTACGGGCTTCTATCGGGTTATTTGCCCAACAATCAAACTGAACACTAGGCTCTAGCATTCCTGGGATATGTGGGTTGTTTATTCCGCCTCGGGTAAAAAAACTAACTGCGGGTAAGGCAGCGTTTTCCTCTAATCTCGGACAATAGATGCTGGTAATAGTTGCCAGTAAAGTTGTTAGTGAAGTACTGGTTAACAAATAGTCCCGTATTATCCCATTGGTGTCTTCTACGCTCATAAATGTGCCTTTATATTCTTGGGTAGATTCTTTTTATTCATATCTAAGGCTGGTTTGAAATAGGGTTGAGCGGGCATATTTACTGTACCCGTTTCGAGAAAACCCCCATAACCACTCGTAGAATAAACAGAGCCTTCTAGTTCCTTTGCTTCATAAGCTATTGAACGCCTATTGTTACCTGTTAGGACGGGGCTTCCCTTGATTACATCGCCAGCAATATCAACGATAACATCTTTCAACCCCTTCTCGGATGCCTTTTCAACCTTTCTTTGAACCTCTTTAGTCTTGAGGTTTACTATTAAATCCGCTTTAATCTTCATACCACCTTCTGTAGCAAGCATTCCTTGTGGTGTCCGCCTATTCCGTTACTTCTGGGTTGCACCAAAAGAACTTCAAAGATTGAACTATCTACTATCCCGCCCGTGGAAGCTAATCGGATATTATTAACCCTATCCTGTTCATCTATACTTGCCAGAACATCTATAAAGAGCTTCCAGTCGCTTATCATTACTTTGGCACCGACCTTAACTTCACGCCCTCCTGTGCTCATCAAACGGCAAGGTTCGCTTGTGTGTCCTACTGTCGGCCACGTCTTTGCCTGTGTTCCGTAGGCATCGGCAATGCCTTGAGTTAATTGACCTATATCGCAGGTGTGGATTAAAAGAGTATTAAAGCTCATTCTATATCCTCTAAAACAGTGGTATCTTCAACTCCCGATAAGTCCATTTCAGCCCATGTTAAGTAGGGAACACCATCTGCCTTTGCCCGTAATTCCTTAGCTAATTTATTTAGATGGTCAACCACCTTTTGGGAATAGGAATAATCCCCTATTTTCTCACTATCAGGACTGGTAGCGTACTTGGCTACCCATGCTTCTAGGGCATCCGCAGCAGCTAAATTGATATTGCTTGAATTCACAGTCAGGAAGTATGTTAGCTCCGCATCCAAAAATACAGCATCGGAATCTGGGTCAACATCGGTATCGCCTATTATCAAGCGAACCTTGCCTATATTTGTAGTTAAATCATACGTTGCTAATGGCATATTACCTCCTTATAGGTATGTACAAGTCCTTGCCCTGTATGATAATGATGCTCTTGACGGAGTTAGTCGTTTGGCATCTAATCTCGCAATTGCTAATCGCTTAATACCCAGTCTTGAAGATGGGACTCTATATGGATGATAAAGCCATTCACAGTAAAGTAAATCGGGGGCATAAGCAGTTAGAATTAAACCCAATGTGGTCGGTGTTAATGTCACATCCGCTAGTATCGACGGCTCATACTCTGTCAGGATTAAACTAAGTGTAGCAGGAGTTAATACTTCCCTTAATATAGGGGCATACCCCGTTGTAGTTAAGACAATCGTACTGGGTGTAACAACTTCTTTTAAGACTGGAGCATAAAGGGTTATAGCAAGACTCAGCGTGGTCGGTGTGATAACTTCTCTCAGAATAGGGGCATACTCGGTTAATATCAGGGCTATTGTTGCTGGAGTTACTATCGTACCTGCTGCCTCAGCAGCTATTGATATACCATTATCAGCATTGGTAAAAATGTCATCATCATCATCATTGAACCAGACAGGCTGGAACTTGCCACCCCATTCTTTTTTAACAGCACCAGCACTAATCCACCTCTCATCATCTTCTGCATCAGCTTGCATTGCCGCTTGCCCATCCCAGCCAGTTCCACCATTTTGAGATAGCTGATAAAAGACTTTTACTGCATCTTGTACTTTCGTTCCTTTCGCATAAGCAATATAGATGTCATCATTGCTTTGGTTAATGAATACCGATACCAGGAAGGTCTCCGCACTATCGGTGAGCACATTCGTTTTCGCTACAATACTCCCTGCTCCATTTATATCCCATACCATAAGGTCAGCTATAGTGCTGTCATAACGATTCCAGGCACTAAATATCAAATGCCCATCGCTGAAGCGGATAGCTCCGTCCATTTGTAAATAGGAACCCGTCTGGTTCATAAGAGCCGATATTAGTTGTTCCGACCAAGAATTACCAGAATTGTCAAATGTTTTGAGCGAAATTTCTCTATTAGTAGTATCCCAAAAAGCAGCCCATACATCTTGAGTATCTGCTTCATTACCTGGGAATAGTAAGCAATAGTCTGGTATATGCTCCCCAGCATAAGGATTTGCTCTAGCCGTCCATGTATCAGCATCAGGTGAAGTATAGAACGACTCAAATTGAGTTAAATCACCATCAACATATTTGAAGGCGACTGCAAAGTTACCACCCCTGGTTTTGGTTATGGAGATTAAAACATAATAGACACCGGTGACTCCATGGAATACCCCAGTTCCCTGACAGGTTTCTATTAAATCATTCCCAGCAACTGTATCCGTGCTTGTGTCCAGGTAAACATACCGAATTTGATTGAGGTCAGCACTTATATACGCTATATGAATCTTTGTCCCTGCGTCACCTGACGTCTGCCAATCTGCCCAACAGTCATAACTTAGAGCATTACAGGCTGCGGCTGCTACTACAACTTGAGCAGCTCCCCAAGCAGCCCCACCATTGGCGGTTTTTCGGTAGACCAAATCATTATTGACATCAAGATAAATAACATAACCCACTGTTGAAGAAGTCCAGAAAATGCCAGACCGTAAGGCTCTAGAATATTGATTGGAACTAGCTGCAGCATCAATAGTTACATCAGCCATTTTAATGCCTCTATCTCAGTTCTCATCTCAGGATATTCTAGCCAGTCGTGTATATAGGAGGGATGTGCTAGGGATAGGGAGCTTAGCGCTACCATTTAATCTCCTTATGCTAGTGTGAATACTCCACTTGCATGAGCGGCTATAGTTAATGTATTGCCATCGGTTATCGTTACATCAGCAGGCGTTGAATCTAGTAAACAGTAACATAATATATTCCCACCCACCTCATAAATAGCTGCAAATCGAGCTACAATTGAACCACCTGCCGCAGTCCATACAGGGTCAGTAGTAACATCTACTGTGACCGTTGTCGTACCAGCCAGTGTTAAACCCGCCGTCGTTATACCGCCTGTCAAATAACCGTTTGCATTGGCGTGTTCGTTAGTTACTCCTGCATAGGTTGTAGAAGCTGCACCAAGATTTGACGTACTGAGGAATAATGCCATATTGAAAGTGTCTGAATCAATATCAAACGTCCCGTCTAGTAAAGAAGTTCTACCCCCGTTAGTAAATACCCATGCTCCCGCTGCCATAATTTACCTCCTTAATCATATTCGTGATACCTGAGTGAAAATTTGATTGTTTTGCTTGCACCATCTTCTATCGCCAGTTGCCCTCTAATCCTGCTATTGGCTGGTATAAGGGGAGTCATCGCAAATTGAGCAGGAACACCACCTTTATTTGAGGTAGATGCAAATCTCACCCTAACACACTCAGTATCACCAGCCCCATAATATAAGACTAATTCATAGGTTTTATCCTGAGTATTTACATCTTCCACAAGGACTTCGTGTATATCAAATTCAGCAGTTATAGTATTGATAGGTACTATTTCGGTAATTGTCCCCAATGCCCAGTCACCAGCAGCGGTTGTTAGTGTTACGCCATCAGCTAAAGTGGGGTATACCTTCTGTGTTGTGTGCACGTGTTCAATTAACTCTCGCAATCGCCCAAATAGACTAGACCCATCGTGGTTATCATCATTGTTGCCAACATCAGTCAGTAATTTTCTTAGTTTTCCTTCATCATCTATACTCATGACCTAAACCATTCCACTTCCTTTTCCCATATCTGTTGCCATTCAATTTCACTCAAATATCTCTCAAACCATATTCTGGGTCTCCAAATCAAACCATTGAAATCATTAGTACCCGTAGTATCAGTTCCAATAAAGAAGCTCTGATTACAGGTTTCAGGGTCAATTAAACCACCAGCCTGAATGGTTGTAGCCACAGCCTCAAACCCGTCTATATCACCACGCCAGAACTGAGCATCACCCGCATGACGACTGATACCCATAAACCACCATTTGTTAAAAGCCCAGTTTCTGGAATAACAGGATGTCCGAGTTGTAGCCCCTGCCGCATGGTGATGACGCATTGTCAGAATTTCATTGGTATAGTGATATATCTCCCAGCCACTATCGCTTACTAAAAAACGGCTCATAACTGTTTTATCATCAGAACCACCGCTAGAAATGAACATCCATATCCCCATACTGTAATCTACTGAGGTAAAGTTAAGGTCAGCGGTTGCTCCTGCTGTACCCCATATATAATCATTAGCTCCATCAAGGGTAAGAACATTTAAGTATGAATCAAGTATAGTCCACGCTGGGGCATCCACCATTGTAAGTTGATGATGAACGATGGATATATCGTGAGTATAAAGTGCCCCTATCCCTTCTCGAAATGGAAGGTCAAGAATATTATTTCTGTTTATAGCTAAAGAGTCATAATGTACACTCATTATGGAGCCTCCTCATAAAATACTTCCCAGTCATAGGCTCGATGCACTCCCACTGCGGTGTTTTGAATCGTAATCCTGATTCCGTATCTGTTCGGCTCTAATGAGACGAGTTTCAAATCCGGTGATTGAGCGCCAGCAAAGGTTGTTAGGCTTTCTAAAATCATATTCCCGCCTGCGATAATGCGATAGTAGACTCTAATATCTACGGTCTCGGCGGCAGTCTGATTTGTCATGTCTATTTTGAAGCATCTAGGCTCAAATATACCTGCTGGATTTTCTTCAGTATAGACAGTCTGTTCAGTACCATCGGTTGTTATCGTGTCTGCTACCTCAGTTAAAATAGCCTCGGAGTCAGTGACTTCTCGGATAGCACCAGTATCTTCCAAGATGGCATCACAGAGAGCATCAATAATAACGATTAGAGATAATAAATAGGTATCATCGTAAGGATTATGTATCATTACGCTTTGACCTCCTCGCTAATTGACAGAAGGCCACCATCGGGACAGACAGCATATATATCACCAAGAAATAGATTATCCGTTCCCATGTGATAAGTGCTACCATATGTTGTGAGAACTTTACCCGTTAGGTCAATGGCAGCATTCCCAAACCCTAGAGTAATAGCAGCAACGGGGTCAGATACGTTGATAAAATCTCCTCCTAATCTTGCGGGATTGGCAGCTAATACAAGCGCACTTGCTCCCACAACTACTTGACTGGGATTCTCAGCATCTATTGGATATTTTCTTGGGTCAGGCATAATTGCCTCCTATGTGTATCTCCACCTAGTTGTCAGATAGTTATGCTGGATTTCTTGCGGGGTTAAGGCTCGGTTGTAAATTGAGACTTCTCCAATGATGCCTTCTGTAAAGTATGCTACTCCACCAGCATTATTGTCCCCTGCTCCTATATAAACCTTGCCTCCGCTACTGTAGTCAAAATCAGCACCAGCTGTTCCCGTTGTGGTCATAGCAGCACCATTGATA
>SDBS01002137.1_pt1 | contig 19869 bp, 21 predicted proteins | sample 2277091 | NCBI WGS metagenome assembly SDBS01 (sample SAMN10404972, study PRJNA504765) | marine sediment metagenome | isolation source: marine sediment core GS10_PC15, 163 cmbsf | place: Arctic Ocean: Southern Knipovich Ridge | collected 2010 | reverse complement strand
GGATTGTGCATGCTTCACTTGATTTCTCTGAGGCGTTAGCTAACGAAGGAATCAAAGTAGTCGTTATCACTTCGAAAAATGCTCCTAACAAAGACATGAGAGCCGGTACTGACGAAGGACGTACTCGGATTTTTGATAGAATGAATCCTATCGAAGATTTGTTTATCGGTCGTGTGGCTGAGGCTCGCGGTGTGTCGGTTGATAAAGTCAAAGCCGACTTCGGTCGGGGCGGTGTGTTGATCGCACAGGCAACCGATCCTGATAAACCGGATGCTGTATCTGTCGGTATGATCGATTCCGTATTAGGCAAGCTCGGATCAAAAATAGAAACTAACAAACAAAACCAAACCATAGAAGTAAAGGATACTGCTATGAACCTAACTGAGTACATGGCTGCTCATCCGGCTGGCGCAATTGAGGTTAAGGCCTTAGAAGATGCTGCCACAGAGAAAGCAGTTGCCGGTGAGAAAGAACGGCAATCGAAGATCGTGGACTACGCGAAAAACTATCTCGCAAATGAGACGTACGGCGCAGTCATTGGTCAATTCGCGGCTGGTGTGATATCGGGCGAAAACACGCTTGATTCTCTTAAGGCGTTAATCACAATGGAAGATCGCCGGAAAGAAACGGAAGCATCGGAAGCGGCCGCCGAAGAAACCAAAAAGGCCGGTGACTCTGCGCCTGAAATGGGCAAGGACAAAGAAGATGCCGTCGCTTCGAAGGACGGAACAATCAACAGCCTGGAAGCTCTCGACAAAGAGGCGGACAGACTCAGCCCTGGTTCTGGAGGTAAATAATGGCCTTTCAAACAAGAGTAAATAACACAAACTTTCCGTTTGTGCTATATGGCAATCCGTTGATCGAAAAGGCTGCCGTTCTTGAGCAGGACGCTGGCCGATCAGCCGTATTGGCTCCATTCACGGTGATGGCTAAAGTTGCATCAACCCAGAAATGGGTGCCGCTTACCAGTCTGACTGAAACTACCGGCGAATCAATCCCGCTCGGTATTTTCGTAGGTGACACAGTTCTCGCTGCGACATTAGTCGCTGGAGACGTTGCCGCTCAATCGATCATGGTTGGTCACGGTATCACAGTTGATTCTGCTCTGATTGTGTTGGAGAATAGTCTGACTATCACCGACGTTATCAACCCAAGTGATGCAACTAACAAAATCTTTGTGCAAACCATCAAAGATTATCTGGCGAATATCGGCATTTACACTGAAGCAACTGTCGCAATCTCTGGATTCGAAAATACTTAAGGAGTATTGAACAATGGCAACACCCACCACTTCAGATATTTTTTCGCGCTTGATGGTGAAACGATTCGACGACCGTATTGATGTCGAATTGCCATCTGCCGGACAATCTATCTTCGGACGCGGTCAAGGATTAACGGTTGTAACACCGGATATCGACATCTTCGAAATCGATATAATCCGGGGCAATCTCCTGACCTCGCAACTGCAACAGAGAGGCGTAACCGGCCGCACTCTTACCGGACAGTCGGATATGAAAGAGCAGCGTTTCACAAACATTGCTCGGACGTTCCCGTTGTCAAAAGAGAAGATCAATATCGGTGCCGGTCAACTGACTCACCGTATTGCTGGCGATCCTGCTTATGTCGTTAAGTCTCGGATCGAAAGACTCCGTACCCTCGTTATGGACGGACTGACTGAAGGTGTCCGTAGGATGACTCGTATGATGGAACGGCTCGCGTGGCAGTCGCTTCGTACAGGCGTTCAGGATGCAGGTCTCTTAGGGACATCCGATACCACCCTCCAGTTTGATTGGCTTCGTTTGTCAACGCATACCTTTTCGCCAAGTACGAAATGGGATAATTCCGGCGATATCCTCGGTGATATCGATACGGCCTGTGAACTCGTTCGGAAGGATTCTAATTTGCATCCTGATGTCGCAATCATGGGCGGATTAGCAATGAAAGAATTCATTGAAGATACGACGGTGCAAACACTTGCCGACACTCGCCGGTTTGAGTTGATCCAAGTATCTCAGAACTTCCCTGTTCCGCCAGAACTTGCTTTCCTTTCTCAAAACGGCTTGATTCCAATGGGACGTTTACGCACTCCGCGCGGTCATCAACTCTGGGTATTCACCTATCTTGATGGCTATGAGTCTTCAGTTGGCACACACGTCAAGTTTATGCCGGAAGATGAAATGCTGATTTTCTCGTCTAAGGCCCGTGCCGATAGATACTTCGGCGGTCCTGAATCACTTCCGCAGATTCCGATGCGGGATCAGATGTTCCAGCAGTTGTTTGGCTTCGGTCCGGGACTCGATTTCCCAAGACCTGAAGGCACAAAGGCGCTACCTGGTAATGATATCTTGCGTCCTGAATTCTTCTTCTTCGATGCCTACGCCGATGAAGCATGGTCTGTCGTAACTGCAAGGATTGAGGTTGCTCCGGTATTCTATCCTGTGTCAACCGATGCCTTTGTACTCATAAACGATGTATTAACTTAATAGGAGGTTGGTATGTCGTATATATGGAAAGGTACAAAGAACGGTAAAGGTTGCTTGCGTTGTGGAACGAAAGGTGCACTTGATGTGATCATCGCCCCAGGCGAAGTCATTCCTAATACAGTCCCCGAAGAATCAATCGCGGTCCTTGTAAAAAAGGGCCAAGCGGTTGAAGCCGAAGAAGCTCAAATCGACATCGGCGATATGACAAAGGCTCAGTTGGTTGTCTTTGCTGAAGAACTTGAGGCGAAACTTGACGAAGATTCTCTCGCGGACTTGCGAGACGAATCCTGCGGCAAGTCCGCTTTAACACTATTCAACAAGGGCGAGTTGATTGAGTACATCACCACACTTTCGGAGGGTAACGATGATTAAAGTTCCCGAAGGCAAGCAAATCTGTATCGGCGGAAGGACTTTCCGAGGCGGGGATAAACTCCCTGCCGGTTATGTTAAGCACTGCCCGCCGGACTGGTTTAAGTCTGCGTCACAACCTGCAAAGCCGACAGTTAGCAAACCGGCTAAGTAATGGTAAATCTTCGAGTACAGGCAGAGGCCGACCTTGCAATAACTCTTGAAGGTGATTTCGCATTGCCTATCGAGTTGACTTATCCAGATGGATCGGTTCAAACATTGCAAGGCAGGATTGATTACGATACTATCGTGGCCAGTCCTGATACAGGAGTCGAATCGATTATCAATCATCCGATAATCACTCTCCGGCGCACTTCAATGGACTTCATTCCAAAAGCCGGTGTGAAATTTGGTGTGCGTATTCCGATCACTCCTGACCCCGATGCCGAACTCAAGACTTTTGCAATCAGTTCTGATAGAGCAAGCGAAGGCGGCGCAAGTATTGGCTACATTCGCTATTACCTACACAATATGGTACAAACACCATGACGATGAAATTCCGTCAAGCAAAGGCAAACATAATTGGAATCCTCGGAAGTAATTCTAAGGGTTGTTTTCGTACTGTCGGGCATCAATCACAAACGAAAGATGCTGCACAACATGTCGGGAACGATAATTCAGTTACGGTCTTTGTCAACAATGGCGACTTCCCCGAAACCTCTGACAGTCGAACGAGCAATACGCAACATGAAGTAAAATTCAGAGTTGAATTGACTGTTGCGGCAGATGTTGAGGGCGACTTGAGCATATTGTCCGATGCCAATGCTATGGCTGCCGAACGGGCACAGGCACTTGCTAATTTCAAAGAAGCTGGCGAGGTCGCGGATGATCGGTTCGATGAACTCGTAGAGAATGTCTATCAGATTCTAATGGATGCCTCCAACTATGATCTGGGATTCCCTCGCGGGACTATCGCAAATCGCCGGGTTGGCGGCTGGCAAAAAGATCAAACTGTACCGCAGGGCGAGCTTGTTGTTCTGACTGGCGCAATCTTCCTGACTGCAAGAATGGAAGAAACTGTCTTAGGAGTTTCAAGCGTAGCTGGTACGGATATCGATACAACAATTGACCTGAAAGATGATGATGTTGAACAAACCGGCATCACTGCATAGGAGATAACGAAATGTCCTTAAATCCAACTTCACTTGCGGCGGTGACGGGTGCAACAGTACAGAATAAGACATTCTCTACTGGCGCACGCAATGTCCCCCGTAAGATACTTTTAATCGGAAGCTATGATCCGGCAAAGACGTTAGTCATTGACGATATAGCGATTCAGATATTTTCGGCGGCAGACGCTGGCGATCAATTTGGATTCGGTTCAATGCTTCACCGTATGGCAATAGCTGCCTTCATTGGCGGTCAGGGTGTCCCTGTATTTGTTGTGCCTCAGACAGAGGCAGGAACTGCGGCTGAGGGTACGATTACTCTTGTGCCTACGACCGTAGAAGCGGGTGTCCTGAGTCTATATATTGCAGGCGTATCGGTTCCCGTCACCGTAGTGGCTGGCGATGATGCGACGGCGATTGGCGATGCTGTCACGGCAGCTATCACCGCGAACGCTGATCTTCCTGTCGATGCGGCCAATACTGCAGGCGTTGTGACTTTCACAGCAAAGAGTATCAGTACATACGGCAATGAGATTACGATTCGATTCAATATCAAAGCCGGTGATATTTATCCAGCTAATCTGCCTGCCCCTGTTATCGTAGCAATGGCAAGCGGGGCTGGAACGCCGGATATTACAACCGCACTTAATGGACTCGGGACCGGCGACAATGCCAATGGTGCATTTTACACCGACGTGGTTCATGGCTATCTTCAGGACACGACAACGCTTGATGCTATTTCGGCTTATGTTGGTTCTGGGAATGATTTTGTTGGACTGTATGCAAAGACAGTCGGCAGACCGTTCCGCGTTCTGACGGGCGATACAGTTGCACTCTTTGCCGGACTCACAGCGTTGCTGGCAATCTCTGTAGCGCGAAAGCTCGATCGAGCCAATGGCATTATTGCCGCTCCTGGATCGGCTAATCATCCGACGGATATCGCTTGTCAGGCTATGGGAGTTATGGCCCGAACTAATCAGAGTATCGCTGCTCAGAGTTATGAGCATCTTGTCTTGACCGGCGTTGATCCGGGGGCCGAAGCTGATTGGTGGACCTCAGACTATACTAATCGCGACAATGCTGTCAAGGGTGGGATTTCACCTACCTTTGTCGAGAACGAGGCTCTGACTTTGCAGAATGTGGTTTCGTTCTATCGACCGGACAACGTGCCTGTCGAATCGAACGGTTACCGCTCCATGCGTAACATCTCGATCATTCAGAATCTGATTGACGCTGTGCGAGTCGCTTTCTCCGGCGAAGGATATCAGGGCTATTCAATCGTTGAAGATTCCAGCCTCGTTAATGCACCTGACAGTTCAAAGGTCAAGGATGTTAATGACGTTCGGAATACTCTGACCGCTCTCGCTTTTGCTTTTGAAGGCAAAGGCTGGATATTCGGTGCTGACTTCACAATCGGTGAATTAGCCAAAGAGAACGCGATTACAATCCGCTCCGGTGGAACTGGCTTTGATAATATCTTGTCGGTGCAACTCTCCGGCGTTGGTGGCATCACCGACACGGTAATACAATTTGATACTTCAATCGTAACTGTATAGTTAGGAGGTTTATAAATGTCAGTATCTGGATCACTTAGAAAAGTCACTATCGCAGGGCCGACCTACAATGCTTTTGGTGATGTCAATATATCCAAAACGGGTAGTCGTTTTGAGATTGAACATATCCCGACAAGCGGGAACGCAGTCAAGAAGATGACTAAACGTGTAGAAGTTATTGAGAATGTCGTTCTCGATCTTGACTCAACGCAACGTGAAGACGTTAAAGCTGTGTCGGAGCGTACCGATTTTTATGTAATGAGTATAGAATTAGCAAACGGTGATGTCTATACAGCTACCGGCTCGATCAATTACGATACTTTTGAATCAGAAGAAAATCGTTCGGCTGTCTCTATGATGGCTCAGAACGGCTGGACACTATTTGCAGCATAAATAGGAGATGCAATGCCAACAGAACAGGACACACAGTACAAGCTGACCGAAGAAGTCGCAAGAGAACAACTTCAGATATTCTTAGATTACTACGATATCGAAGATGAACTCAATGCCATGAGTTCGGACGACGAAGATGAAGCCACTGTCAAAAGGGCGATAGAGAGATCAAAACTGAAATTGATCAAAGGTATCCGCAAGGGTCATCTTGAGATCACAAACGTTGACGGTCTGACCGTGACGCAGATAATGAATGATAGTAAAGTCACCTATCAGGTTATGTCTGGCCGGGCTAAGATTGAAATGGACAAACAGAAAGGCAATCATAAACAACTCTATGCGTTGCTCGGATTTCTGTGCGAAAGTGGCTATCCTGTAATTGAAAGAATGAAACAGCCGCATCTTGGCATAGCGGAGGCACTCGGCGCGCTTTTTATGATATCTTAAATAGATTCGCTCAACCGATGGGCAATCTATTTTCAAGAGGTGAATCTGCCGCAGTGATACAATCAATGACTTACAGGCAGTTGATGTTTTGGAATGAAATGCACTTAGCCCTAAACAAAGCGGAGAAAGAACAGTGTCGTCGTTCGCAGTAAGAACAATTTTCACAGCACGGGATAAAGTTTCCAAAGCGTTCAAGAAAATGGGCAAGAGTTCTAAACGCTTTGGTGATGTAACGAGCCGATCATTCAATAAGGCTTCGCGTTCCGGTTCACGTTTCAGAGACGTAATGAAAGGCATAATCGGTGCTAATCTCATCGGTCGTGGATTCAGTCTTGCCGCTCGGGGGGTGCGGTCGCTTGTCACGGAATTCAGCGATATGGACGATGCGATCTTCGCTGCCTCTGCCAAGTTCGCGGATATCAATCCTCTGATAGCTGAAGGTCAAAAGAAGATGGACGGCTTGAGAAAAGCTGCCCGCGATGTTGCAGGTATGTCAGAATTTACTCCAGCCGCTGCTGCAAGTGGTCTGGATTTTCTTGCATTGGCTGGTTTCAATTCAGTTCAAGCACTGAAAGCCTTGCCTCGCACAGTTGACTTTGCTACCGCCGCTCAGGCTGATTTAGCACGTGCAAGTGATATATTAACCGATTCTATTGGAGCTTTTGGTTTAAGAACAAAAGATGCAGTGCAGTTAGAGAAAAATCTAATCCGAACGAGTGATGCTCTTACCCTTGTCATGGGTCGAACGAATACGCCTATCGAAGATTTGTTTGAATCAATAAAGAAGGGTGCGGCGGTATTTACTGCGGCTGGCCAGAGCTTAGAGACGTTCGTTGGTCTCGTTGGTATTATGGCTGATGCTGGCATTAAAGGTTCCGAATCTGGAACGGCACTTCGTAATGCAATATTGAGTCTCGTTAAGCCTGTACCAGAGGCCGCGAAATTATTAGAAAAAATGCAAGTTAAAATTGGGGACAAGAATGGCAATGTACGAGATTTTGTTGATATACTCGCCGACTTGGAAGTGGGTTTATCAAAGATGGGAGAGTTGGAAGGGATTGCTGCTATAAAAACTATCTTTGAAAAGCGTGGTACTACAGGGATTCTCCTCCTACTTAAAAGAGGAACTAAATCAATAAGAGCATGGAGAAAACAAGTCGAAGCGGCTGGCGGTTCTACTGAGCTTTGGGCTAAGATTATGCGTATGTCATTCGGTAACAAGATGCTTATCTTGGTTTCGGCTGTTCTCGAAAAAGGGTTGCAGGTTGCGGATGCGTTCGGTAAAAAGAGTAAAGATGGTATTGGTAGGTTTACGGAGGCTATTCGTGAAATGAATGTCAAGCCGATCATTCGGTTCCTTACTGATTTGGTCACAATTGTTAAAAACCTCGTCAGATCGCTTGAGCCTGCGGCAAAGATGCTCGGCCCGATCATTAGTGTTGCTCTTATAGCTATAACAAAAACATTGAAGTTATTTTCGCCGATGCTGGGGGGGTTAATTGCAACTGTTATCACACTTACCATTGCCATGAAAGCATGGGCAGCCATTCAAGTTGTAATAAATCTGTTAATGACGGCTAACCCAGTCGGCTTACTCATTACAGGCATCGGCCTGCTGACCGGTGCTATAGTTTTCTTGGTTCAGAATTTTGATACGCTGAAGGAAAATATGGCAAGTATTTGGGATGGTGCTTTAGGGGCAATAAAGGGATTCGTATTAAGTGCCATAAAGCTATTGAAGCCTTATGTCATGTTTGTGCTCCAAGTGGGGAAGGTAATGGCGGTTACTTTCGGGTCTCGTACGACATTATTTGACGACATCGCAATGTCAATTGATAAGTTTGAAAGCAGGTTAGAAAAGAGCGTACGGAAGGTTAGTCAACTCCAAAAAGACAATCTTGCAAGGATTGCAAATATAAGAAGAGAGCAAGGACTTATGGGCACGGGCGTAGGTTTTGTATCACTGCGAAGCCTAAGACCTGCGACATTTAATAGTCGTGGTGAAAAAATGGAACCAGTCGATCCTGATCAATTCCGTTCTCGTAACGAATTCACATTCAATGGCCGCCTCGATATCGCCAACGCGCCCAAAGGTTCCAGAATAGAAAGCGATTCGACCGGACAGGGTAACTTTGACATGGGTCTTGCAGGGGTGAATCCGTGAGTTGGCAGGACAGATTAAAAGAATCTATCAGCCTGACCTCACCGTCAGGCTCTATCTTTACCCCCAATTGGCAGGGCAATGAACAGAGTGCGGAGAAGAAACTTGGTATATTTGAATATCCCGATGTAACCGGAACGGACGTACAGGATATTGGAACTATGGGCACTCGGTATTCTCTGACCCTGCTTTTCGCCGGACCCGATAATGATCTTGAAGTTGCTCGGTTTATTCAGGCTTTCAAAGAAACGGGAGTCTGGGCTATTGAGCATCCGGTTTTCGGAACTCTAACACTTCAACCGGCCTCGATTACTCCGAACGTCGATCCAACCGAGTCGGGGGGACTTACAGTTGTCGAATCAGAATGGATCGAGCCACTTGCTCCATCTTCTTTGGTCAGCACTCCGCAACTTGCAGCCAGTATCGAAAACCAGTCTGACACTTTGAATGAGATTGCATCGGATCAATTCGTAAATAATATCGCACAGGATAAGGCCTCGGAAACCCTTGCCGTCGAATCAGCCACAAACGAAGTCACCGGCTCTGCCGTCAATCGACTCCGGTCGTTATATCAGCAAGTACCCGAACTCAATGCTCAGATATTGTCAATAGTTTCTGGGATTCAGGATACAATCACACAGACGACTATCGACACGGCATCACTTGCCGGACAGATCCAAAACCTTGTTCAGCTCCCTGCTCTGGCCACAACCGACATTGGGGCAAGACTCACAGCGTACAATAACATGATTGGCGACATAATCGCTTTTGCTCCAATCGGTACAAGGTCCGAAGATAAGAACCGGATATCGGTTCAGGAATTGACCCTGACTGCGGCTGTGGTGGCTTTAGCTCAGATAGTATCAAGCGGTCCGCTACAGACGCGAGGGCAGGCTATTGAAGGGATCGAAAGCATATCAGGCAGCTTTGATGAAGTCACGAACGGACTTGACACGGTGCAATCGTCCTTTGAAACTCAGGATATTGACTTGCAATATTTCAGCCAGTCCGATTCATATCCGAACGCCATGAACATAATCGCTTCCGGTGTGGCCTACCTGCTCGTTGTCGCCTTTGATCTTGCTGTTGAAAAGAGAATCATAGTCGGTTTCCCGACTTCGCCAATGACAGTCACGGTTGACGAATATGGAACGCTCGGGCCGGATGATGAAAACTATCATCTGTTTGTCGATTCGAATAAATTGAAAGATAACGAGATTCTTATATTGCCTGCCGGTCGTGAGGTGGTGGTTTATGTCTAAGCCAACTGCCGGACAGCAATATATCGTCGTTGCCGGTGATACCCTTCAAAGCATTGCGGCCAGAGCTTATGGCGATTCGACATTATGGCCGAGAATTCAAAGCGCAAATCAATCGGTCTTGAAAGAGGCTGGACCTGGCATTGGCGATGTTCTCAACATCCCTCTTTTACCGGAAGTTGAAAAACAAAAGATATCTACAGCCGGACTCAGACTTATCAACAAACCGGATAACGTGTTGACAATTATCGTTGGTGGCAGAGAATTGCTTGTCGAATCGGCGACTATATTCCGATCAATCGACACGGCAGCGCACGGCTTCAAAGCAGTAATTAAGTGGAGCAAGGGGGATGACCCTGAGATTGACCGGCTATTATCGCCATATAGTTATACCCCTGCCTCCGCTTATATTGGGAATCAATTGTTGATAAACGGTGTTGTTTATCTGACTCGGAACATTCTCAGTGCGAGTGGATCGAGGAAAGAGATTGAAGGTTGGAGCTTCACTGCAGATATAGTCGATTCGTTTCTTGAGCCACCGTATGAAGAATCGTCGGTCACTCTCAGAGACCGCGCCGAGTCGCTTGTGACTCCAAAGGGTATCGGGGTCGTTTACGATGTCTCTGAGGATGAATTCTTTGATCGTGTGACAGCGCGATCGACACAGAGAATCTTTGATCACCTTGCCGATTTAGCCTCTCAGAGAGGCATTTTAGTTTCTGCCACTCCTGAAGGCGAATTGCTTTTCACCAAATCGGCAACCGGTTCGCCGGTCGGAACTCTCGAGGAAGGCGGCACCGACGTATTGCAATGGACCGCCGAGTTTGACGGTCGCGCTCGATACAATGCGTACAAGGCAATCGGGCAGAGTCCGTCCGGCGCTAAGGAAGCAATTGCGATTGATCCGAAAGTTCCAAAGTCTCGATTTATGGTATTCAATGCGAATGATACCAAAGACGGGAATATGCAACTGGCAGCCGATCACAAGCGATCTAAGCAACTCGCTGTCGCATTGACCAATGAGATACCAGTTTCCGGCTGGTATGCCCCTGACGGCAATTTATGGCGTGAAAATACGCTCGTGACAGTCATATCAGAGACGCTTGAAGTGTCCGACGGCTTCACGTTTCTGATCAGGGCTGTTCAATTCGATTATTCGGTTGGAGGAAAAACAGCAATCTTATCTCTTGTACCGCCGCAAGTTTATACCGGCGCCGCTTTGGTGGACCCCTGGAGTTGATATGGAAATAAGTGGTACAGTAGTAATACTTATTTTTCTACCTTTGCAGCGAATTGGTCAATGGGCTGGCGTTTTAATAAAGCAGGAATGGAATGCCCATATAAGCTTTGAAGTAAATGAGGAGTTGATATGGAAATAACCGGAATAGTCAGAGGCCGCGAAATCAAAAAGAACCGCGACGGTTCGACAGCAAAGATGCTCTTGCAGGTCGAAATCACCAATCCGCAAGATATCCAGACAGTTGAATTGATGCGACAGGCCGGTGAAGATACTAATCCACCGGACGGATCGAGAGTTTTGATTCTGGAGGTCGGCCCTTCATGGAAGATTGCAGTCGCATCGGATGATAATATTGTCCCAACAATGTCAGCCGGTGAAAAGAGATTATACAGCACAAGCGGCGGTTCTGTTGTAGCTGACATCAAGTTGCTTGCGGACGGTACGATTGAGGTAAATGGCAACTCTGACTTTGCGGTTGCCTTCAATGATCTCAAGACTGGCTTCGATAACTTGGTAACTGATTTCAATGCTCATACTCACGGCACACAGCCCATCCCTACGCCTTCAACTGCCAGTATTGATGCCGCGAAAGTTGACACGGTGAAACTACCATGACTATCGTAAAGAATATATTTCAGGGCGATCCACGCTTGATTCTTGGCGTGAACGGGTCAAGACTGCAATTCACAGGCGGCCAGCCATTGATGGATCAAGGATTGGAAAACCTTGCAATGATATCTTTGTTCACTTCCCCAGGCTGGCCAGGCAATGACTTGTTAAGTGATCCGAACCAAAAGATCGGCTCTGATTTCGAATCTTCAACTCACCAACCGATCACACTCCAAGCCTTGTATGATATCAGAGACGCGGCCGTGAAGGCATTATCGAATCCGGCTTTTGGGATAGTCACGGCTGAAGTTACCAATCCGAATGGACATAGAATCGATGTAAGGATATTGATACAACCGCCAGGGCAGGATATCAGGACATTGCTATTGACAAAGAACGGTCTTAACTGGCAGGCACAGGCTTTCATTCCAGCCAATCAAGAGGTTATATAATATGGCTTTTGTAATCCCGACTACTCAAGAATCATTTGATGCTTTCCTGGCTAATCTTGAATCAAATTTGAACCAGACCTCACCTTTGAATGACAAAGCATTCTTGCGAGTTTTGTCAGGGACCGAAGCAATGATCGCAAGCGGCTTGTATAAGTTCGCTGCGGAACGCGTATTGCAGAACCTTGCCCTGACTGCTACAGGCATTGACCTTGATCGAATTGGCCAAAATTACGGAGTGATTCGAAAGCCCGCCGAAGCTGCCGTCCTAACAATTGAACTCCCCGCTACAACCGGAACTGTCATTCCCGCGAGTGTCGATTATGTTGGGGCGGCAAATAATGTCAGATACAGACCTGGCACTTCTGTCACTTCTATTGGCGGTATAGCTACCTCAAGCGTGACAGCCCAAACTCTCGGAACTATCGGCAATCTGAATGTGTCAGACACTATGACAATCGGCACTCAGATTGCCGGAGCCGAAACGGTAGCAGAGGTCGTTGCGGTGACAAATATCGGGGCTGATTTAGAGACGGACGAAGTTTATCGTGAACGAGTTCTGTTTGCTATCAGGTCCACCACAGGCGGCAGCAATGCGGTCGATCATAGGATATGGTCTGAGGAAGTCGCCGGAGTTAAGCGGGCATATCCTTACACTGGTAAACCGGAAAGCCCCTTGCCTGGTATTGATGCGGCCAGTTCACCGCCCGAAAGAACCGTTTTTATCGAGTCCGATGCTACAATCGACCCCGACGGAATAGCTTCAACTGCGCTCAAAGATGAAGTCAGGGCTTCAATCAATAATGATCCGGTCACGGGGGCAAGTCGGCCCGCACTCGGATTGACTGATTCGACCTTATTTGTCGAAACAATTACTCGGACACCATTCTATGTTGAAATTACAGGTTTCAATGCGGGCACGGGGGTTGAAGCAACAATCAAGTCGGAAATAGAAGCTGCTCTGACTCAATATTTCGTATCGATATCTATGTATGTTCCGGCTATTGATTTAGAGCAGGAGCGAAATGATAAGATCACCAAGTTGACGCTTTCCGATGTTGTGCAGGATATCCTCACCGCAAACGGAGCCTCAGCGCAACTGATTGAATTTGATGATACTATAGCTGTGCCTGCCCCTCTTGATATTTACACCTTAGACGAAGGCGAACTTGCAAAACTCGCCGACACAGATGGAATTACGTATGCCTGATAGTGTATCAAGAACAGCCTTAACAACATTGCTCCCCCCTGGTTCTCTGTGGATTCCAGACGGGGATTTTGATTTGTTACTTGATGGCATGGGAGATAATTCAGAAGTAGTCAGAACATTTCTGGCCGATCTTGCATTTATCCGAAACGCTGCAAAGACTCCGATACTTAGCGATCTTGAAAAGGAAAACGGCATATTTCCCGATCCAACATTGTCAGTTGACCAGAGACGGACACAGCTTGCTGCCACAATCGCGGCTGGGAACGGTGATGGTACAGATACTTTTCTGCAAGCGCGATTGAGAGAATCGGGCTTTGATGTTTTCGTCTATCAGGACGATCCGCCTATCGATCCAGACACGCTCTTAGTTGCTGGCTTCAAAGTCTTTTGCGATGGCGATGATGCTTTTTGTGGAAATGAACTCGCTCTGTGCGGCAGGGGAACTGGTAAATTAGTTGTGAATGGGATATCCGATCTCGATGGAACTCTATCCTCGCCAGCCGCAAGTGAAGATTACCCGATGGTCTTTTTTGTTGGCGGCGCAGTGACACGCGACGGAGTAACAAATGAAATCCTCACAATAGAATCTGCTCAAGTCTTCACTTCAAGGATCAATGAATTGACGAGATTGATCGTTAAATATAAACCGTTATTCACTTGGGCTGCGGTCTTTGTGGAAGGAATAGCAAACCCTGACAGTCCCGAAGAAGCTCCGGGCGGATGATGGAGATAGATTATGGCAATAAGATGGGTAGATGAATTTATAGCCTCGCAGAGAAATGTTGCTGATGGCAATTATCCTGGAGGATCGGCAAAAGATGTAAGCACCCCAAGCGGTGTTGATGGAACTCCATTGACTGCGGTGTGGGTGAATGATTGGTCGGGCTTTTTTCAGAAAATTCTTGATGCTGCCAGCAAAACTCCATCTGGCTCACCAGATACAATCCTTGCATCAGATTATTATGATTCCCTGATTGCCATTCAAAAGATAGCATTTGGTACGGACGCACTCCGTTCATTTGCCACTGTGGCCGCTATGGTTGCTGCCTCAGATTTGTCTGTTGGTGATTTTGTCAGGACCGAAAGCTATCTGTCCGGTGCAAATAAAGGCGGCGCATTGTACGTTGTCGTCGCTGCGGCTACCGGCACACAGGATGGTGGCAGATTCATAAACCTTGCAACGCATCAAGCGCAATTAGTTCCAAGCGATGTGGTATCATCTTCACAGTACGGGGCTGCGTCTGCGGCTGATAATACTACAAAGATTCAGGCTTTGCTCGATTCGCTTTTTGTGAGAACCTCGATTGATGTAACCTCCACTATATCAGGGGCGGGATTAGTATTAACAGACAAGAAAGACATTCTGATTGATGCTGGTCTTTCCTATACGGGATCAGGAGCCTGTTTTACGGTAGCAAGTTTGGGTGCGGTAAGTAACATCGTATTCGGACCGAACGGCAGTTTATCAGGTGACAACGCCACAGCGACACAAAAGGGAATGGTAATCTTCCAGTCTGGCAGAGTCACGGTACAGCAACCTGCTATCTCCGCGTTCCTTGATATCGGTCTTGAGGTCAATGATTCTTTCGAATGCAATGTTTCAGGCGGTGCCATTGCTGGCGCAACTGCTACGGCAGCTATTCTCTTGACCGGAACCCCCGCGATAAATAATACAATTAAGGACATCGCGGTGACCGGCTCAAAGGTCGGGTTAGAGGCTGTCGGTACATCAAAGAACCATTTCGAGAATCTTGATTTTACAACCTGCGTTGATTCCGGTATCAGGCTCGGTCCGATTAGTCTTGGCGCGGGCGACGGCGCAAAGTCAAACAAGTTTATCAATTGCCGAGTTGACGGTTGTACAAACGCTGCGACTGGCGGGATCGAAATCATTGAAGATTGCGACGACAATCTATTCATTGGCTGTTCATCGAATAACAATGCAGGCACTGGTATTTTTATAGTTGGAGCTTCGGGATTCCATACAAAACGTTGTCAACTAAATGCAATGATTTGTGATGGGAATTCTGGCTCTGGAATTGAAGCCTTACGAGTTGATAACCTGTTGATGACCAATGTAATATTGATAAACAATTCAGCGAGCGGTTACGCAGATAAAGACTGTCTTGATCCAAAGATCATTGGTGGTCTTATTGATAACAATGGCGCGAATGGTATTCTGCATCAATCATCATTGCGAACTCTCAATGATGGCGTGACTATAATAAACAATACCATCTTTGGTGTTTTGATAACAGACGCGGGCTCTTTGACACCCGAATCATTCAGGACAATCAATTGTCATATCGACGGCAATGGATCAGGCCCGTATTCAGTATCCGGTTCCGGTTTAGAAGATGCAAAGGCGATGAACTGCACAGGATTTGTGACGGATAATCGGGGCGTGTTTAATGGCCCTGATAATAGATTTATCCCGCATGGATTGTCGGGGACTCCCGTGACAGTACAACTTACGACAGATGATATTGGGAGCACTATCAATGCTGACTCAATCAGTAGCACTACTATAGGTTACCGCCTTGTCGATGATACTGGGTCGCCAATTGTGACAAATCAAAATACTTATTGGGAAGCTCATTTATATTAGAAGGGTAAAGCATGGCAATCAAATTCAACTCAGACATTAGCATCGGAGATATTCTTAAGATCATGGTTGCTTTAGTTGCAGTAGCGGCATTTTTCTTTGGTGGTGTTCTGGATATTAAAGATACCATCGCAGATCAAAATGCAAAGCACCTCGTACAAGAAACAGAAATCAAACACGCCAAGGAAGACATCGCCGAGAATAAAGATGATATTGACAACCTATATGATACAAAGGTGGATAAAGAATGAAACGCCTATTGCTGTTGATCTTAGCTATCACCGTTTTGGCTATTGTCGGTTGCCGACTTGAAGCTGATCCAACCGATGTGCAGGTGAAGTTGCGTTGGACTGCGACTGGTGACGACTATGCTGTTGGTACAGCCACGTACTATGATATCCGCTACACGGGGGATAGTACAAATAATTGGTCGGTGTGGACTGAGATACCACAGAGCATGACACCAAAGCTATCGGGCCAGCCAGAGTCGATTACATTTGGACTCACTCTGGAAAGTGGAACCGAGTATTACTTTTGTCTCAAGGCAGCAGACGAAGCGTACAACTGGTCTGGTCGATCTAACTTGGCCCCGAAAATATGGGCTGATACAACGGCTCCAATGGCCGTAACTGATCTTGGAGTAGAATGAGATATCTTATAACCATCTTCCTGATGTTGGTAATGTGGTCGGGGGCACTCGCAGAGAGGCTCGGCGGAGAAACCGAGGAATCGACCCCGGGGCGCATATCATCAGGGAATAACGTGGCCCAGTTATGGGCTATGGGTCCGTTTACAGTTCCTACTAATGGAACGGCGACGTCGATATCAATATATAGTGAGAATGCGAACGGTGAAGATTTTGTAATGGGAATATACTCTAACCACACCCCTGTAAGAGATCATCCAGAAGATTTACTTAGACAGACAACTGCTGGTGCCGCTGGTGCTGATGGTTGGCAAACACAAGACCTTACGTCAGATTATAGTTTGGTAAGCGGGACGAAATATTGGATATTGGTAAATTTTGCTGCAGCGGCTACACACTACTATGTTTCTGGCAGCCCAACCAGATATTTTGCAACACCGGGATACAGCCCAACAATGGCTGATCCTACTCCTATTGTTGCAACCACGTCTCGTACCGACGGTAGATCATACGGTGCATATATAGAGTACACGGTTGTTGGTGGTGAACCTACGTCAACACGAAGAAGAAAAGTATTGCTTGGAGGCAAATAAATGAAACGGTTATTAGTTCTAATTGTAATGATGTTGGTAATGGCCTCCGGTGCGAGTGCTGACTTTCTTGGTATTAAGAAGGCGAGTGAGACTATATCGTTCTTCCTTAACCCACCGCTTGACTCCCTGTATGGCATTCAAAGAAAACCGGACTCTGTTCATGTATTTACCTATGCAGATGACGCAACAACCGTGACCTATGCGGTTAGAAGTACGACATATCCGTTTAGTGATATAAGCATTGACACGTTAAAGCACTTCTCTGATACAATGTATGTCTTCAAGGACGCGATTTGGGACATTGACGGGGCTGGAGGTAACTTCACGTTATCTATTAACGTACAGATGTACTACGATAAGATACCAACCCATACGTTCGCTACGGTACAGGTTATAAATGACTCTCTCAACATAGCTCTCGCCGATGCTACGAGTGCTCTCGCTGAGGTAGTCAATATCGACGCATGGAATCCAATCACGGATAATGACTCTCTTATTATAGACCAATCAACCTTAATAGCATTAAAGCCCACAACCGCAGGCCGCACTCTTGATGTTACAGCAGCCGGTGAAGCTGGCATTGATTGGGCAAATATCGGCTCACCGACAACGGCCGTTAATCTATCAGCAACAAATATCGATGTCGATCAAGTTGTAGCTTCTGTCTCTGGCTCTGTTGCATCGGTAACAGCAGGGGTGACAGTCACAACGAATAATGATAAGACAGGGTACGCTCTGTCTGCGGCGGCAAACTCTGCAATCGCGAAAGAGAATTGGACAATAGCAGGGCCGGACGATTCGACTTATGCCCCTGGGACTATGGGTAAGGATGCTGAGGGATGGGATGCAACAGGTGCGTCTGGTGGTGTGGATTCTACCGTGTTATCAAATGTTCTTTACCGTGTCATATATGGCATTGCTGTAGGGTCGGGTGATGATTCAACAACCCTATCGCAAAGAAAAATCTTAGTAGAGGATATGACGAACGCTGTTGAAGCAAGTATCTACGCAGAGTTTATTTCTGGATCAAATGAGGATGCTTTCAAGGCAAACGTATCAGCATTAGCATTAGAAGCGAGCCTGTATGATCCAACATCTGATTCGGTGTTGATTGCGAACTTAGGCGAGATCGCCAAACGGTTCACTGATTCAACTTGGAACGCTCTCCTGACTGGGGCCACTTACAATATAGCGACTTCGGCTGGCCGCAGACTAAGAACTATTGATGCTGCATTTACATTAGCGACCGGAACAGCTCAAGCAAGTGCAACCCCTACCGATCCGGGTACGTATTTAATCCTTGCTGCCGCCACAAATGAAGCAGATGACTTTTTTAACCACGCCTCTATTACTATTGATGGTGGTACTGGTATTGGACAATCAAGAGCGGTGTTTGATTATACGGGTTCTACAGATTCAGTTTCACTCCATATAGGCGATGATTGGATTGTTGACCCCGATGCTACAAGTACCTACGTGATCGGGCCGGGCCATCCCGTCGAAGTTATGCACTTTCACCCTGAGGCTATAGCCGATGTGGTCGATGGTGTTTACGGTGCTGATACCGCCAATCACAATGTAGCTGCTTCGTATGGTGTATTGTGGAAAGACACAGGAGCCTATCAGGCGGACGTATCAGATTTGGCGTTGGAGGCCAGCCTATTCGATCCACTTACCGATTCGATACTCAATGCAAACATTGCTGAAATGGCTGGAGAGTTTGAAGATTCGGTTTATGCGAACCGAGCCGATTATCAAGCCAACGTGTCAGGGCTAAGCACCTTTGATCCTGCTACCGATTCAGTCTTGAACGCCAACCTCGCCGAAATGGCTGCTCAATTTGAAGATTCGGTGCATGCTCAGGCGGACGACTATAAGGCCGATGTTTCAGCTCTGGCTCTTGAAGCCAGCCTTTTTGATCCATTGACCGATGTTGTCACTCCGACCGACACGAATGAATCAGGCGATACTCTGGCTCGGCTTGGAGACTCATTATCTTTTCAGGGATCGGCATCATTGCTTACGCCAGAGGCTATCGCGGCGGTTGTCGATAGTCAGTTATCAGAAAATCATGGTCTTGGTTCTTGGCTGACAGGCGGGGTCGGCTCGAGCACGAATATAAATACTTGGTACACAATCGATACTTCGGCCTCACCGGATGACACTCTGAGCGATATATCGGTTGCAATTACAAACTTGGTAGGGTCATTGTCAGCAAGCGGCCTGACCGGAAACGACGGGACGTTCACTTCAAGGCTCGCGGATGGAACTTGGCGAGCAGTGGCAGGACTGAATACATCGCAATATTTCTTTGATACCGCATCTTCTGTCGTGTCCTCAGTTTTCGATACTTTTGCCATTCTCGGATATCTGCAAGTGATCCCGCCTCCGGCGAATCCTGACCTCGGTATAGTCTTTGGCGATGTGTGGGATATTTTCGGAAATGGCATTCAAGGTATGGTGGTATCGATCCAGAACGTCCGGTCAATGAATATCGGCACAAGTCTTGGCGCGACAATCGGAGATTCCCTGCAATATGACACAACCGATGCGACCGGTAGATTCAGTTTTGAAGTGTTACGATCTCAGAACTATCCAGATACGACTAAGAACAGATACAAGGTTATCGGCAAGCTGACTAAGAGGCAGGTTAAATTCGTGGTGGACACGATCTTAGTGCCCCCGACCGGCAATGTCGATATTG
>SDBS01002136.1_pt1 | contig 19876 bp, 14 predicted proteins | sample 2277091 | NCBI WGS metagenome assembly SDBS01 (sample SAMN10404972, study PRJNA504765) | marine sediment metagenome | isolation source: marine sediment core GS10_PC15, 163 cmbsf | place: Arctic Ocean: Southern Knipovich Ridge | collected 2010 | reverse complement strand
CTTTTTTTTGAAGACATTAACTTCAATTAAGTATACTTGCCTGCGAAAACAGATCGACAACTTCTACATGAGATAAACTAAGCTTAATATAGCGCCGGTTTCCAACCGGTATCGCAATGTTTTCGTCGTTTCCCTGTAAGGGTATTTCTTTCCCCGGCTCTTCAAACAAACTTATCTTTTCAGCATTTACGGGCAATTCAATAATGCCTTCCCCGGAAGTATGCCAGTATACAACCCAGGTTTCATTATTGCGGTCGAAAATAAAAGCACGTACATCATTACTTCCATTAGCTATATTTGATATCTGCTTGTACTGATGTAGCTCGAAACTTCCTTCTTCATTTACCAGCAATATATGCTCCTGGCCGGGATCATGGAGATCCACCTTCTGAGCCTCAGTGAGAAAACCCATTATCCTCGCTTCCTCCCACCTGCGAATGACTTCCAGGTTATCAGCAGTCCTGGCGTGATTTCTAAGATGATCGAGGTTCCCCAACAGGGAAATAATCGAATTCCATCCTGCAGCACGGCTGGTAATATATTCAAGCATATCCGGTTGTATGCCGATTGTCTCCTCTCCCGGGGCCACATATCCGATCCAGCCAAAGTCGATAGCTGTAAAATCATTTGAAACAAGCCTGACTTCTGCAAGGGGGTGTTTACGGGTGGCTTCCTTTATAACCTCCGGACGAAAGGTGTCAAATGCATTGCCACGGGTGATTATGTGCCAGCTAAAGTGAGATTTGAGTGCTCCTTCTGAGAAGATTGGTTTGCTATCCAAAGCTTCATGCACCGCCAGTTGGGCTTTGGATACATTATACCAGTACGGAGGCTGCACATCCTCTGCCCCATCGTAATAGATAAATTTGAATCCCGCCTCTTTGATAATTTCTGCTAATCTCTCCGCTACTTCTTCCTGAATATTCGTTTGTTGATTGAACCGTACAAATATGGGCCAGGTATCTACGTCAAGCAATCCAATCAGATCACCTGCTTCACGGCTGGTTGGCGTTGTGTTTAATGCTCCTCTTTCACAGTTCAAAAATTGATAGGGAGGACTTGTCGTGTAGTTTTCATAGGCAATCAATTCGCGGCCAATTTTTAACAGCCGCCGGCCTTCTTCCAGTGTAATTCCGGTCGGATTTTCCTCCACAGTAATTATGGTATGTCCTTTTTCAAGATCTTCACCAAGAGTAAAGACCTGTCTCAGATTCAGGCGCGGATCAGGAACAGGTGTAACATATGCATCATTCTTCTGGGCCTTGCAGTAGTGGATATGAAATCCCGGGATCATTCCGGCTTCTTCTATTTTACGGGTGATCACCTTCAGATCATCCATGCCATTGGGATATTCAGGCCGCCAGGGGAAATGACCCATGGAAATGGCAAAATCCGGATAATAAATGACCATTTGCCTGAATCCACCCTGTCTGGCAAATGCAATATGTTCATCAATGTTTTGTGGATTAACATCTCTGAGTTCATAATAGGAATTTTTGTATTCCTCACTTCTCCGGCTTTCAACACCCAGGGGAAGGCCGTAATCCCTCTCAACCCGGTCGATGCGATCAAGTAATTTGTCTTTCTCCGTGACAATCAGGGCCGCCCCTATCCCTTCTACCCTGACTTCGGAGATGCCACCTGCCTGAAATTTTTTATATCCCGGCATATCTTCTGCATCAATCCGGGTAAAAGGATCTGTAGCTAATAAATTTACTGCCAGATCTTCATCCCACGACACATTGAGCCATTCCCCAAAATGAGCCCTGTCCTTAACTGGTAATTGCAGAAGGGTAAATTCATCTATATGCGTTTTACGTTTTACACCAAAATCGGCCATGTGATATTCCAGTTTTTTCAACGTAAAGCCGATGTAGTCATCCATTATTTTCAGCCTGACCGTGGCCTCATAATCAATGAGTTCGAAACCTATGACAAGATCATCACCCAACCTGTATATTGTATCTGCAGCAAATGTTTTTGATTTGGCCGGATAAGCAAGCATGATTTCATTGTCATACGGCCTGTCCTGGGTAATTGTAAAAACCGGAACCTTAACATCTTTCATCAGGCATTCTTGTCCGCTGGCTTTGTGGATAAGACTGCGGGCAGTCCCGTCACTACCGATTACAAGGCGCATTTCCGTGTTTTCGATCGTTATGTCCGTATCATCCGAGCCCTTTTCTATGCTTGAGCACCCAACGATGTTCAGGGATATCAATGCTAAAAAAATATAACAGGTAATAGTATTTGAGATCATAGTATATATATTATTAAAGGGTTATCTATTTTAGAGAACAAACACTTGTTATGCTGCCGACATCTTCTGTGGAAAAATGTATATATGTAAAGCATTCCGGCACATGTGAATCCATAACGCCATGTGGACTCCAGGCCCAACCTTTAGAATCGTTGGCTGGCGGTGCCTCCCTGTACTGATTAAACCTTGAGAAATCCATGCGCCAGATATCCTGATCCTGAGGTGGAAGACTCCGATTATCACCCATAGCCAGCAAAGACATACCTGACCATGGCAGAGCCAGTTCTACTGTCCAGCCCCGGTCTCTATCCTGGTCATCATTGATTGTGCCATCCACGAAAACGGCACTTTGTAATCCCGGGAAATCCCAATTCCAATATCCAATTCTGGGTCCCCGGGGATGGGGTTTGTAACCCACTCCATGAAATGGTTTTCTCCCTGGTTCGTCCCCACCTAATCCTGCAATGGTATCATAGCCCCCATTTTTATACGATTCCTCCCAAATGAAAAACACTTCGTAGATGGTTCCAAAAGCATTAATTTCAAATTCGTAATAAGTATCCTGTCCGGCAATGAACAGCTCTACATCATTATCCATGTAGATCTTAGCATCGCGTTCGGTTAATGAGGCCTGTACGTTTGGTTCCTCAATCCAGTAGGCTACAAATAAATATTCATCATTCCACAGCACAGAAACCCTGGTGTCATGGATGGTCTCTGTTCCTGTGATCAGGTCCCGGAAAGGAGGAGATTGTGGCGCAACCTGCCAGACAGGTTCATCCAGCCGGCCATCAATGTGTGGCACATTATTAACTCTATAAGCATTGTAGTGGGGTATCTCAAACTCCGTACAGGGCGAGTTGTCTTTGCAAAAAAAGAGTAAGACAGCCAGAAGAATTAAATTATAGCTCAACATTCTTTATATATATATAATGTTAATGTAAAGATTTGTGAGAAATGATTATTCCATGACTCCCGGCTTATGCCTGTATTCTCTTGATTTGTCAAGGTATTCATCGAGCAGGGTGATTTCAAATTCCTTTACCATTACATCGATGCTTATTGTCTCATGCTCACTGGTCAACAAAACTGAACCTATCTCACTCGGATCTGAAATGGTTACATCCTCACCGAATTTCTCCTTCATGGCCCTCAATTTTGCCCAATTATAATCGAGATGCGCCAGACAGTAATCCAGGTTAATTGTGCCTACGGTGTAGTGAAAATAATTCGTAGATGTTGCGACAATTTTTCCCATGGGATTTCGAATCTCAGAGCGAAGGCTGGCAATAGCTATTGAACTGACAAAATATGCCCTGCAGGTATATGCCCAGTGTTCCTGTACCAGTCCCCCGTGATACATTGAAGGGAACACAATAATATCAGGTTTTTGCTCAGCGTATCGCTGACGCAATTCATCAAAATTAAGGTCAAAGCAGATGGCACAGGCTACGCGTCCAAAATCACATTCAAAAACAGGGGCTTCTTTCCCGGCTTTGATCCCTGCTTCCATTTCCCCGATGGTAGGGAAATTTTTGTTGTATATACCGGTAGTTTCACCTTCTCTGTCCAACAGTATGCAGGAATTCCTCCAGCTACCATTATCCACCTGGTGCTTCATGCCAAAGGCAATATAACATTCATTGTTCTTTGCCACTGATGATAAATATTTCAATACCTGGTCCCCGCGGGCTTTGAAATATTGTAATTGTAACTCAATATTCATTCCTGCCGGACGATCGCATGCTTCCGGCAAAACGATCAGGTCCGGTTTGTCGGGAAACACCGGGGCCAATTCATTTCGCCAGAATTCAATCATCTGGTCAACAAGTTCCTGCGGTTCCTGGTCCAGGTCCAGATGAGGCGATGGCGCCCCTATGGTGGCAATTTTCACATAGTTACGCCCCCATGCATTATTGGGAACAAGAAAAAATAAAACGAATCCGGTAAAGAAACCGTACCGAAATAATTTTTGTATTGTTTTCATACTGTTCATTCTTTTATTTATTAAAATCACTATTCAATGATCGAATCATACACGCATTGGAGGATAGCTGTTCGGATATTCATTTTAGCCAGCAGGTCATTTTCCCGGGTAGGGTATACCCTGTTGCAGAGAAAGACATAGCTTATTTCGTGCTCGGGATCTGCCCATGCAAATGTTCCTGTGAATCCCGAATGTCCAAAACTGGAAGGTGATGCTCCCGGGCAAGGAAAATCCTCAATAGTTCCATCTCGCTCACCCAGTGAAGGTTTATCGAATCCGAGACCACGCCTATTCTCTTTCTCAGGAAACTGGTAACTGGAATATTGTGCAATAACTTCCTCCTCTATGAGCTGCTCTCCTCCGTAATTACCCATGCGCCTGTACATTTCGAAGAGTTTCAGCAGATCATTGGCGGTGGAAAATAAACCGGCATTCCCTGAGAACCCTCCCATCACAGCTGCCGCTTCATCGTGCACATATCCATGTACCAGCTGCTTTCGAAATTGCATATCGAGCTCAGTAGGAGCAATCCTTGACCGGGGATAGAACCTGTATGGATTAAAAACCAGATCCCAAGCTCCCAGCGGGTGGTAAATCTTATTTGCAAGAAAGTCTTCATAGCGTTCTCCGGACAGGTCCTCAATCATTTCAGGAAAAAGAATAAAGGAGAGTCCGCTGTACACATACTCCTTTTCGCCTAAAGCTGACTTCCTAATCTCTCTGTAAATCTTTTTCCTGTAGTCACTCTTAAGGTAGACCCGGTCTGCCACCTGGATTGAGAACTTTTCGGAGGCACTGTTCCTGATAAGACGCCGCTTATAACTTCCGCTTTTTTTTACTGTGTTTTTCCAGTATGTGATATAGGGGTAAAGGCCAGCCTGGTGTGAAAGAATATCCTTTATCTCAAGATCAGCCTTGTCAGATCCCTTCATCGAGGGACAATATTCTGCCAGACGGCCCGAATGTGAAAACAGTCCCATGCCTTCGAGTAACATCAGTCCGGGTAAAGGTCCGGAGACCTTGGTAACCGAAGCCAGATCGTAGAGATCTTGTTTTTGGACTTCTATCCTTGCATCAAATGTATGATAGCCATATGTTTTGTGAAAGACCACGATCCCTTTACGGGCAACAATTACCTCGCAGCCAGGATATGCTCCAGCTATCAGGCCACTATTAGCAACAGAATCAATTTTGTGATTCAGTTTCGTGGATGAGATCCCGGCATTTTCCGGGTATCCGTATTGCAACCTGATATTGGCGGTTGTCCTGATCCCATATCCGGCAGGGTACATATTACTGATGGCTGCAGGCAGCCTGCCTTCACCGCCTATTCCTCCAAATATAAGTTGGGCAGCCAGCTCTTCAGTGTAGGTGTTTTCTTGATAAGCAAGGATAAGTCCCTCAGATGATTTAAGTCCCACAATCCTGTCAATGTCATCAGGATCACCAAAATAAACAGAGATAAGATGTTTTGTTTCTGAAAGCGCTGACAGAAAAGTGTTCATCCCGTTCTGTATCCCGGAATGAGGATCCTGTCCCTCTCCGGTATTATAGACTCCAGCCAGTATTACATCATATGGTTGCAGAATCCCAAGCAAAGAATCTTCAGCGCCTGCTCCAGGATACCAGAAAAAGTTGTCTGTTCGTGTATAATTGCTTACCATGTCCTGGAAAGCAGTGGTGGATTGATGATTGATGGCTATACAAGCAATTTTCTTTCCCTCAAGATCCTTTAGGGGAATGGAATGGTTATTATTATTCAGGACTGTAAGTGAACTTTTATACAGATCTCTGATAAATGCTTTATTATCGGAACCATTTGCCGGTGTGGCAGGATGGAGACCTGACCAGTATTTAAATGCGAGGATCATCCTGGCCCGGAGCGTAATCGCATCTGTATCTGTTTTACCCCTGTCCAGAAGTGATTGGATCTGCCTTATCGCGATGCCGGCATTATCATCGCCCTGTTCAAAACAGGTGGCCAGGCCAGTCATTTCTGAAGTGTCAGTTGCTATATGTCCTGCGAATCCCGGAACCTCTTGCAGCACGCTATCCATTTCGGTGCAGTCATGACCCGGAATATATTTCTCTGTGCTGAGAATATGATGTTCCTGAAGAGCAGCGGACACATTTACATCAGTCAGCGGCGACAGGACGACCTGAATTCCCAGTCCCCTGAATTGCCGGGCAATCCTTGCGCCCATCTGGTATTTCAGTGAATCATGCATGATTGCGCCAAGTGCCATTGGATTTGGATATGGCCCCCATTCACCATCCATGGCAATTGCCAGAGGTACCTTGCTGACGGACTGGTAATAGTTTATCAGTTCACTTTGTTCTGAAGTTTTACCCTGGTTAAAAATAAGACCGCCAATACCATGCAGCCTGATGATATGATCTGTTTTCACATAATGTGATATATCCTTATCTGGTCCGGTGCTTATCCAGACAGACTGAGCAATTCTCGCTTCCGTGGAAAGTGTGGTAAGTACCGAATCCACCCAGGGATGATCAAGGTATTGAAGATAAGGAGCTTGCTGGCCTTTCAGCTGGCAAAGTAACAGTGAAAGTAGTAAGGTAAAAAGTAACCTGTTTGATGATCGTTTAAACATATTCAGGTTTGTATGTTTTCACTGACGGATTAGCCCCATGCAATTATTTTCCTTCAGTTTCTGCTACTGCAAAAAACTCACCGCGCTTTAACAACTTGTAGATCCTCTCGCCGGGGTGATCGAATAGCAGGACCTGAAGGGAAGCTTCCCTGTAGGTCTTGATGTACCAGCTACCCATCATATAAACCCGGCCCTTGTCATCGGCAGCCAATGAATTAATCATCCGGGCAGCCCTTCCGTCCTGGTCAACGATCTTTCCATGGTCGGTAATGGTACGGTCATCTCCTGGTTTGAGGGAAATGCTTCTCAGGTGCAGGCTTGTGTTATACCCCACCACATCAGGGTCGTCCTCCCTGTTCACTTCAGGGCTCTGGGTCCGCTGAACCTCCAGGTCCTCAAACTGCACAAAATAGAGCCTGTCACCTCCCATGGCAGTCTCATGGAAAGTGGAACCGATGTAGGCAATAGGCTCGAATGCCTCGCCGCTGTTAATGTCTTTGGAAGGATCAAAGAGCCACAATCTCTCGTCACCGCCCCCCCAGTGTCCCAGGGCAAACAGGCATTTCTCCCTTCCGGGAAGGGCTCCGACCCAGTTCCAGCACCGTTTATTAGATGAATACCGGTCCGCAGCAAGAGTCCCATCAATCAATTCGACTTCTTTCGGAAGAGCATCTTCATAAGTGATTATTTTCCCGGCTTTGACATTGTAGCAATAGAGATTGCCTAAATCATATTCATATTGCCATTCCCTTTTCCATAGAGAAAACCAGCAATTGCCATGGTTATCCACATAAAACCAGGGAACACCTGCTGTCTGCCCGTAGGTTAGCTGGCCAAGGTCTTTCTTTTCTCCCGAAGCAATGTCAACACTGAACAGGTGGGCGCCGTCATTTTTGATCAGTTCCTCATGAAAGGGGGCCACAAACACATAGAGTACTTTTCGTTCAGGATCAACCTGTATGGCAGAGTAAATGGAGTAACGCGGTTTCACAATACCAAAATCGCGGAACCGGCCGGTAGCCATCTCATATCCCAGAACATGTGCCCCGGGATATATTTCTATTCCTTCAGGCCAGTAATTGGAAAGGTGGGTGGTAAAGTAAAGCCAGCCGTCTAGTTCTACAATGGGACTGTGAATCTTGCCCTGTTGGGACCCGCTGTATTCCTCTCCGCAGATTACTGTCATATCTTCCGCAATCACGGTATGTTCTTTTGTCTCCGGATTATACATATGGAACCCGGCCCCGTGTCCGCTGGAATGAGTTGAAGTTCCAAAATAACAATTCCCGTCTGAGGCAACCCCGATACCCTGCCACTGGCCATCCCATTCCTTGCAGATCTTATTCATGGAATAGGAGGTAACATTGCAAATTTTTCCCTCATGTTTAGTGGTGCCGGGTTTCTGGGCATTTACACCTGGAGATAGGGAAAATATGACTACCGCGATAGCCAATGCGATATGGATCATTTTTTTTCTGATGGATTTCATAGTTTCTCTTTTGATAGGTTTATGCTTAAAATCAATGTCATTAATTCCATATAAACTAGTTCCAGGTCTTGAACTCTTCCAATACGTCATGCGATCCCGCAAATTCTTTATACATTATGCGAGCCCGAAATGAGTATTCCCTGCCAACTTCAAAATCAGGTACTATAAACTGGAAATCCCAGGCGGGATTCAACTCTCCTCCCCCGGTAGGTGACTGAGAGAATCTGATCCCACTGTCCGATTGAAACATGTAGGCCAGTACCATGTTGTGAAAACGTCCGAAATAGAAGGCCTTGTCATATCTGTAATCCGAAAAATGAGAGGCCAGAGTGGCATTGAATTCAGGAGCAAAATAGACACTATCCTTTTCATTCCTCCCAACATGTGTGCTTTTCAAACCATGCGAGGTTGAGTATGCTGAGATCCAGCTAATAGAATCTGATTCTTCCTCACAACCAAGGAAATATATCTTCTTATCAGTCGGTGCATGAATATAACTGGCCCAGAACAGACCGGCATATCCGTGTCTGAAGAATTTTCGATCATGGATGAGAAATCGAAAAATTACATCAATATAATGGGAGTCGGTCAGCCTGAAAACAGTCTGGCTTTCCACACCTGATATTGGAGTGGGAGACTGATACAGCAACACCTCATTATCTGATACCTTATACAATTCCATCGGATGTTTTCGCGGTTCAAACAATTCAGTCAGGCTGTCTCCTCCAAAAATATGCTCCAGGTTAAATCCGGCGTAATAGGGAACAAAAACTGATGAATCCTGAGACATGTGTGTTAATTCAGCGATCCCGTTATAACCAGCTCTGTGTTCCTCACCGAATGCAGTATTATCCACGAAAACGACATTAATCACACCGTTTGACAATCTGATCACCTCTTGAGGCTCAAGGTGATCGGGCCTCAGTGAAAGCTGGTCAACAGGATCCCGCCCTGATTTTCTGTTATGACATGAAGATAGGACGATCACTCCCAGGCACAAAATTACTGTTAAGTTTCTCATCCCTTGTAGTTATTCATTCTTTTCCCACAGGTTCTTAACCCGGCTTTCAAGGTCGGGGAAATCTGGCAATTGGGCGCTGGGGACAGGTTCATACCAGAAAGTGGCGCTGCTCCAGTCATCCTGTCTTTCATACAATGCGCTTCCTGTTTTATCGCGGTGCTCAGGGCTCCATCCTATTTGTTGAATGGTAATGCGGCACTCTTCTTTCCAATAGATTGGATCCGGCAGATGCCAGCGATACATGGATATATAACCTTCCTGGTTCCAGCTGCAGCCGTGATAAAGAAGGGGTGTCTGCTGCATCCCGTACGAAAGGCAAACATAATCCTCACTGCCTGTCCCACAAATAGTCGGGAACTCAGTATCACCATCCATATAGATCTTAACTTCTCCTTCACCCCACCAGTTGCCTTCAAGTGTCCGAATTCCCAATACCGTTCCAATAAAGCGGCCTTCTCCTCTCCTCTGGGGAAGGATCTCAAAATCCTCTTTCAGGGTAGTAGGATTTTGTCGCAGGAAGCAGACATGCAACCTTCCGAGCTTCTCAGGATGCCTGTCACCAATGGTATAATCAATCTGGTAAAAGAGGGTGACATTTTCATTCCCTTCATTGGTAAGTGTCATCTTTGCATTCTCGTTGAAGGGCATGGGGAGCCAGATATTTAAAGCAGAATTGATTCCGGTCGAATGAACAGCCGACTGATAAGAGTTCACTTTTGCATGGGCAGATCCCATAAAATCTCCAAGCGGACATTCGACTGAAGGGTGTTCCTGGTTCTCCCAATAGGCCCGCACCACCATGCTTCGAAGTGATTTGGTTTTATCTTTAAAACCTCCTGTCATCCATATATGCCTGATGGATCCGGTACCTGCAATATCGCAGAGGACCACAGTCTCGCCCGGGGCAATGCCCTTAGCCGGGAAACCTTTGCGGGCAACTCCCAGATAACTGGCTGCTTGCCCGCCCTGGCCCGGTTCACCGGTAGGATTTTCAAATGAGATAGATCTGGATTCCAATCCGGTACCAAGATCATACAATTGCCCGCCTGATCCCGGTTGCTCAGGTGAACAAGAATGAATCAGGCATAAAGAAAACACAATAACTGATGCGTGTGCAATTTTCACTAATTCTTTTACTTTCATGGTTTTTATCTATTGATAGCACTAAAGTAAACAAAATAATTTTTGGCAGGTGATGATACTTCGGGATGATTTCAGGGTTAGTGGTTTCGGATTCTATGCAAGTGAAGGCCTGAAAGCATGTCAAAAATCGGTTACACTCTGCACAACCAATTAGATTTTTTTTTGGTCTATCACTTTCTATTTGAAATTATTTAAAATCCTGGACCGATCTTCATTCTCCTTTTCATTCTTGTGAAAAAGTTCGATAAATACTATTCGCTGTTTAACTTCAAAGTAGGCATAAATGATCCTTAATCCTGAATTAATACCCCGCCCTTTCAAACTCTTGCATGCTATTTTTTTCACCTTAATCACACAAGTTTCTATACCCAATCCGTCAATCCGAAAACTGAATGGTGGCCTTTCATTTGGCTCTACTTTCAGAACTTTTTTTACCACAACAAGGTCCTCGTTCAAACTCCGATACTTTTTTAGCAGCTTCTTCAGATCTTTTTTAAATTCATCCAGTTCGTCAAAGGTCATGGCTGCTCAGGTTCAGTGTTATATGTTCTTACCGTATGAGTAAATTCCCGGTAAAAAGCCAGTTCGTAATCAATAACTTCACCTACTTCAGTTGCTTTCCAGGGCATATCTTCGTGTGAATAATCACTCAGTGCTGCGGCGGACCAGTCAGAGAACCGGTCAATTACCTGATCAATTATTTCTTTTTCAGCTGCACTTAACCTGGTAAGATCAGATTTATCCATTGGGATATATCTTATTTGCGGATAGCCATGATATTCTGTTTTGATTCGTCGCAACAGACCATTTTCTATCATCTGGCTAATAATGATATTTAATTGTTGTGGAACAGGGCCATAAGGCAATTTACGGTATTGAGATCCTGTTAGATGTTCTTCATATTTTTCATAAAAGTTAAAATCGGAAAAATAAAGTAATTTATATAAGACCGTTTCCCCTACATTGGGTTTCCCGGCACATCGTTCAAGTATGTATAATAAGACATTCTTAAATTTATCTAAATTAAACTTTGGAACCGAGATCCTTATGTACTGCCTGTCAGAGGTAGCTTCTGTCACTGTTTCTAAGTCTTCCACAATTTTATATTCTTTTGCCAGAAATTTATCCATTGAAAAACCAAGAACTTCTGATAGTTTAATTAACTCAATGACAGTCATATTCCGATTTCCTAACTCAATCTGAGCAACCGAAGACCTGGGAATTTTCAGGAACGTAGCCAAATCTTTTTGAGACAGGCTTTTCAACTTTCGAAGTTCCATTATCCTTCTTCCAATTTGCTTAGGTGACAACCTTATATTCATAGTTCCAATAAGTTTATGGCAAATATAATGAATGTTATATATTCGAACAAATACATGTTCATAAATACAACAAAGATTTCACTATATTACTTTAAAACATTACATAGCCTTTATTGATCTTGACCCTGTGGAACTTATTAAGACATTAATGACGTGAAAATTTATGATTAAGTTTAAAGTCGAAATTGAGAAGCTGAAAGATATGTACAGGAAAACACCATGATAGAGAGATTGCATTAAAGGATCAATATGAAAAACAAAGAATGGATAAAGAAAGTATTAGCACATGAAACTGCACAAGCAGTACCCTTCAATTTCTCTTTTTCTCCGCCTGCACAGGATAAGGTGGAAAAACATTACGGCGGTTCACCCATTGAAGAAGTGCTTGACTTTCCCATCCGCATGAAAGGCATGAAAACAATAAAACCGTTATATGCATCTCCTGCGGAATTCGGCCCTTACGCGAAAGATGAATTCGAAGTACAGTGGACCACCAATGATTTTGACCGCGGTTCACCTATTGGGACATGCATCAATGATCCGGATCTTTCCGGATATACATTTCCTGATCCTTCTGCTGAATATCGTTTTGAAGATCTCATGCAATGGTGCAGCGAGAATCAGGATAATTTTACCATTATCTGGATCGGGGACCTGTGGGAACGTGCCACCTTCATGCGCGGCATGGAACATATCCTCCTTGATATTACTATGCATCCTCAATTCGTAAAAGACCTGCTGCAGGGAATTGCAGATTATATTCTTGCCTCATTGGATATACTTGTCAGCAGGTTTGAATTCGATGGGATCGCGTTAAGTGATGACTATGGCACGCAGCACGGGCTCCTGATGTCGCCTGAGATGTGGCGGGAATATATAAAACCTCTTCTCTCACAGATCTATGCAAAAGCTAAAAAAAATGGACGCACAATATTTCATCATACCTGCGGTGATGTTTCTCTGATTATCCCGGATATGATAGAGCTCGGCCTTGATATTCTGCATCCTGTCCAGCCGGAAGCAATGGATCCCTTCGCTTTAAAAAAGGAATTTGGAAAAGACCTTACCCTGTGCGGGGGAATACCTACTCAGACACTCCTGCCGTATGGCACACCGGATGAAGTAAGGGTTGAAGTGAAGAAACTTATAACCCATATGGGGGCAGATGGCGGCTATATACTTGAACCGGGTATTACGCTGCAGGCGGATATACCAATTGATAATATGGCTGCGATGATCGATGAGGCCAGAAACCTGTAAGACCTGGTTTATGTAATTATGCTTATCTTGAATAAAACCGAATGTAATATAGCATATGAAGCGTAGGAAGTTTCTGGAACAGTGCGGGTTTTTAGGAGCAGGTGTATTTAGCTCAACAATGCTGAATGCTACCCGGTCATCTTTCTGTAATACCCAGACCGGTGCTGAACTTAGCAGCGATATTGTTATCACAGGAGGAGGTCTGGGAGGATGTGCGGCTGCTTTAGCCGCCTGCCGGTTTGGCGCGTCCGTTATACTGACGGAACCAACTGACTGGCTTGGGGGGCAGGTATCACAGCAGGCTGTACCGCCTGATGAACATCAATGGATTGAAGAATCCGGGCGATCGGCAAGCTATGCGAAGTACCGTACGCTGATCCGGGAGTATTATAAGAAAAATTACGCCCTGACGAAGGCTGCCATGGAAGCAGCATACCTGAATCCCGGAAATGGTTCTGTCTCCCGGATCTGCCATGAGCCGGTTGTTTCCGTTGCTGTTCTTCAGGCCATGCTCGCGCCGGCAATCTCTAAAGGTCAACTGAGGATCTTGCTCAATACCCAACCTGTTGAGGCCTCTGCAGGTAATGATAAAATAGATGCAGTAAGCTGTCTGAACAGGAACACAGGAGAGCTTATTATTTTACATGGGAAATTTTATATTGACGCCAGTGAGGAGGGTGATTTGCTGGTCCTCTCGGGAACTGAATATTTCATTGGAGCAGATTCCCGTAAGCAGACCGGGGAGCCCCATGCACCGGAGGAGGCTGATCCAACCAATATCCAGGCTCTGACCCATTGCTTTGCCATTGATCATCTGGAAGGCGAAGATCATACCATTGACCGTCCGGCCATGTATGATTTCTGGAAAGATTATGTTCCTCCCTTGGAGCCCGCCTGGCCAGGCACTATCCTTTCCCTTGATTATTCTTATCCGCGAACCCTGATCCCGAAGACCCTGTCCTTTATTCCCCCGGGTAAAACAACTCCTGCTCCCATAACAGAGTCATTAAATCTTTGGCTTTACCGGCGAATGATAGACCGCAGTAATTTTGTCATGGGGACCTATGACAGTGATATTACGCTTATCAACTGGCCCCAGAATGATTACCTGAATGGCAATATTACAGATGTTCCCAGGGAGATCCGCAAGCAGAATCTTTATGAAGCAAAACAACTCAGCCTCTCACTTCTATACTGGCTTCAGACAGAAGGGCCCCGTCCGGACGGTAAACTGGGCTGGAAGGGATTGCGGCTGCGAAAGGATATCCTGGGCACCGAAGATGGTCTGGCAAAATTCCCTTATATCCGGGAGTCACGCAGGATCCTGGCTGAATATACGATCAGGGAGCAGGATATTACCCTGGAAGAGAGGCAAAAAGTAGCAGGGGATTCCGGTCAACGACTTCTGGCAAAACCATTCCATGATTCGGTGGGAATTGGATATTATCATCTCGACCTGCATCCCAGTACAGGCGGAGACAATTATATTGACATGGCCAGCGTGCCCTTTCAGATCCCGCTTGGTGCATTGATTCCCAGGCGAATGGAGAACCTGATCCCCGGTTGTAAAAACATCGGCACAACACATATTTCTAACGGTTGCTACCGGTTGCACCCGGTGGAATGGTCTGTTGGTGAAGCAGCAGGTTCATTGTGTGCATTTTCGCTGGCTAGAAATATTACTCCAAGAACGGTACGCAATGCTCAAAAACACCTTGATGAATTCCAGTCCCTCCTGAAAAAGAACGGGGTGGAGTTGCAATGGTCACAGATCTGAAAAACAAGCTGCTTCATACTCACTTGCTATTGCTTGTGTCTTGATAGTTCCAGATACTCACAGAGCATATTCACATTTATAACAAAGTCCTTGCAGGTGATCATATCATTATTAATCCATCGCCCTTTGTCATCGATCCCGGACAGAATGGTTTTGATCTCTGGTTCCAACAGTTCAGCATTTCTTTTTCGTTCGTCAGCGGTGAGTTCTTTGTCTCTTTTGGCAATATAGCTGTCTGCGCCCAGTGATTTCACATCATTGTAATAAGCTGTTACAGCATTGAAGCCATACTGGCCCTGCCAGCTGTAGCTTGTCCTTTCAAACTCGCTGATATTCTCGTAAACATAGTGTAGCTTGTACCCGTCTTCTCTATCGCCATAGACAGGTTTGTTGGTTCCTTCTTCGTACAGTCTTGCCCATATGGTTTCTCCGATTTTCGAATTGTCCAGCCACTCAAACGCTAAAGGGATAGGTTCCAGGTATCTGCCCTCATTCGTATAAAGATAGAGGTCGACCAATGTCCGGATGTTTCTGATGGTTGCAGCGCTGCAGACGCCTGGTGGCTCAAAACTGCGGGCCCATGCGGGTTTGAGATCGTGAGAGTACTGCTGGGCCCAGCCGGATTGGGGTGGGGGGAGCTGGGAGAGGATTATGAAATCACCTCCACGTTTTGCGGTTTGGAGGTACTCGTTCTTTCCGTAGATCCCGTGTGCTCTCAGCATCAGCTTTATGCAGTCATTGATTGCATTGTCATTAAATGTACAGCGGCCATCCTTGCGGATGGCTTTTTTAGACTTCGTTTCCAGGTGAGCAACGTCCACACGGTGGTCCCAGCCTCCAGCAGTTCTCTGTCCCCAGGCAAGCACGCGTGCGGCATCTGTGGCTGCTGTCAGGTATTGTTTCTCACCCGTGATTCGATACGCGCGCAGAAAGCATTCGCCAACGCTGGGTGTGCCCGGAGGTTGTACCCAGATTTCTGTAGCCTTGGCCTCCTCGTAGAGAGCCTCACCATAGCGTTTCTTGAGATCAACCGAATACATGCCCACATATCCTCCCTGGGTCGAAATAGAGTGGAAATAGGCTGAGGCGTTTTTCAAAACAGTTTCCGCTTGTTGTATAAGCGACTTTTCACCGGCGAAACAATTCTGGGCCAGCAGAAGAATAGCCAGGATATGCATGATGGTTTTATTCATAATCTCCAAAATAAGTATTTTTTTCTCTTTTTCATTTGCTTAACTTACTGTCCCGTCTAAAGTAGCAATACCAAATAGTATTCTTAATGACGGTTGACACTAAATCGAACAATTCAAAAAAGCTTATTATGAAAAACAAACTGCTTCTTTCCCTGGTCTTCTTCTTGATATTTCTAATACCGGTTTTATCCCAGGATGATGTCAATCTATTTGATTACTGGAAATATTATTCCGATGCGGAAAACGCAATGTATAAAAGTTCCTGTTCACTGGCTTTTAAACAACTGCAGGAAAGGAAGGCAGCTATTGCTCAGCTACATACAAAAAGTGACTATCTGGAAAGACAGGAGGAGGTAAAGGATAAATTATTGAGAATGATTGGACCCTTCCCCGAAAAAACACCTCTGAACTCCCGTACTACGGGTGTGATAAAGAAAGAGGATTACCGGGTAGAGAAAGTTGTTTTTGAATCCCTTCCAGGATACTATGTAACTGCTGCCCTGTTCTTACCTGAAAAACGAAAAGGGAAAGCCCCTGCGGTTATTTATGCAAGCGGGCATACCGTAAATGGATTCCGTAGTGAAACCTATCAGCACATCATCATTAACCTGGTAAAAAAAGGATTCGTTGTACTGGCTTTTGATCCTATCGGGCAGGGAGAGCGCCTGCAGTATTATGATGAAAAGGAGGGCAAATCCCGGTTTGGTCCGACTACCGAACATTCCTACCCAGGGGCACAATGTTATATATCAGGATATTCCCCCACCAAATATTTCATCTGGGACGGTATACGGGCTGTTGATTATCTTCTTACCAGGAAGGAAGTGGATCCGGGAAGGATAGGCATGACCGGAAGGTCGGGTGGTGGTACACAGACAGCCTATACAGCCGCTGTTGATGACAGGATCCTGGCGGCTGCTCCTGAATGTTTTATTACCAGTATGGAATATGTACTGAAATCGATCGGACCGCAGGATGCTGAGCAAAATTTATATCATATGTTCAGTGAGGGCATTGATCATGCAGATCTTTTAGAGGTCAGGGCACCCAGGCCCGGTTTAATGATCACCACCACCCGGGACTTTTTTAGTATTCAGGGGGCCAGGGAAACTTTTAAGGAGATTAAGCAATATTACCATGCATTGGGTGCAGGAGAGCATATGCATATGGTTGAAGATGATTCTGTGCACGCTTCCACCAAAAAGAACCGTCAGGCCATGTATGCCTTTTTTCAAAAGTACCTGAACAATCCCGGCAGTCCGGATGACCTCGATGTGGAGATCCTGGATGAAAAGGAATTATGGGCCACAGAGACCGGGCAACTGTCTACCTCCTTGAAAGGAGAGACGATCTATTCCCTGAATAAAAAAGTTGTCAGGAATCAGATCGCAAAGCTAAAGATTATAAGGGGAAGTGAAGATTTTGACGACCACATTAATATGGTAGGTAGTGAAGCTGTGCAAATGTCAGGATTTCAATATCCAGGGAATTTTGGGAGGTCTGTCTTTTCAGGCCGGTATGCAAAAAGGGAATATATACTCGAGAAATACCTTGTTCCGGGGAGCGGGGATTATGTGCTACCTGCAGCATTGTTCATGCCTGCCGGGGATCGGAATGGAGAAGTGGTCCTTTTATTGGATGGAGAGGGAATGCAGCACGCAGCCACCCGGGACAGTCTCATGATACACTCAATGGTGAAACAGGGCTATTCTGTTTTGCTGTTTGATGTACCTGGCATTGGCAGCCTGGGTCCGGGATATCTAAGGGGGGATGCATATATAGACAATACCTCCTTCAACCAGTGGTTCGCAGGAATTCATACGGCTAAATCAATTGTAGGAATGAGAGCAGAAGATATCTTGAGGGTACTTCATTTTATAAAAACTGATTTTAAGGAATTTGAGACTATTTCAGCCATTGCTGTGGGACCGGTGGGTAGTGAGGTCTTGCATGCGGCTGTTTTCGATGATGCCATTGAAAAAGTATGCCTGGTTCAGCCATTTTTAAGTTTTGCTGATATTGCGCTGTCCTGGGAGTATTCACCTGCGTTCATTCCTTCCACGGTGGCTGGAGCCATTGATAAATATGATCTTCCTGACCTCATGGCGGCTCTTTGTCCCCGGAAAGTCCTCATCCTTGATCCCCTCTCAGCAAATGGGGATCCTGCAGGGGATGATGAAAAATCATGTTACCTGAGCTATCCCAAAATTGTATTTACCCAAAAAGGTGTTGAAGGCAACTTTAAGTATTCCGTCGTAGGAGAAGGCCAGCCGGTTTCTGAGCAAATCATTAAGTGGTTGAGATAATATGAAATACTTTTCCACTATTCTTTTTCTTATTATTTCCGGTACTGGAATTTGCCAGGAAAAACCTTTACTCAAAGAAGATGTTTATCTGATTCCCAATTTTCATCCGGCGTCATGCGGTTGGTTAACCACTTTTTCCACCGAGCGTAACTATTGTGCCAACACCTACTTCGAGCATATGGTCAAGGTTGATGAGGATTCGAGTTACAATTTTGTTATTTCCGAAGTAAATAACATGATCGCGATGCAGAACTTTCAGCCCGATAAATTCGAGGAACTGAACAAAAGAATAAAGGAGGGCAGAATTGAAGCTGTTAACGCGATGTTCCTGGAGCTTACACCCAATTTATCCGTAGGTGAAGCCATAATTAGAGCAGGTGTTAATGGAATCAGGTGGCAGGAAGAAATGCTTGGGGTCAGGCCGCGGTTCAACTGGCTGATTGATGTGGCAGGCATGCACGAGCAGCTTGCACAAATAGGTCACGGCCTGGGGCTTGAAGCCCAGGTACATTGCCGCTCCAATGTATCTGACACAGTGTTTTACTGGTCAGAAAGTCCGGACGGCACCCGGCTATTGACCATAGACCCGGCACATTATTCAAACTACCGGTGGCGGGAAGCCCATGATGAAACCAAATCCTTGTTGGATAGTTCAATGCTATCTATGGGGCGGGATGTACAGCGAAAAATGGTTGTGGACATGGTAAATGACACTATATATTATCCCAAGGAATTTCCGTTTATGGCTTTATGGGGAAGTGGAGATTATTCACTGCCACCTTCCAATTCAGCAGAACTAAAAGCACAATGGGAACAATACTACCCGAACAGTCAATTACATATAAGCACGCTCAGTAATTATTTTGATAAGGTAAGTCCTCTGATCAACTCCGGAGAAGTTAAACTGCCTGTGGTTAAACATGGATGGGTGTACTACTGGGATGGATTCTGGATAGAAAATGATATCGTGCACAAATTGCACAGAAAAATGGAACATGCAATACTTGCCGGAGAGATGCTGGCATCGATTGGCAGCCTGGAAGGAAAAATAAAGTACCCCTCACAGGACCTCTACCATGCCTGGCTGTTGATGCACCTCAATTCAGATCGTGCTTCACTATGGGGCAATGCCGGTGGAATGGTATTCGACAGTGAAATTTCCTGGGATGTAAAAGACCGGTACCAATGGATCTCTTCAACAATTCAAGAAATTTATCCATCTTGTCCGTAAAACCAGCTCACTTAAGGGGCTGGATATAAGGACAAATCTACTGATTTTCGATATACTGTTTGACTATTTCGAGCGGTGCACCTCCGCAGGAAACGATAAAATAGCTTGGGGACCATAACCCACCTTTCCAATAGTACTTTTCCAGTTCTGGAAACTCCTGCCTGAGAACCCCGTTAGGGCTCGCGTAAGCAAACCTGGAAGAGACCCCATTCAGACTATTCATCAGCCTAGATGGAGTGGTATGGGGTAATGGTTCAACCAGGAGATGAACATGA
>SDBS01002135.1_pt1 | contig 19876 bp, 18 predicted proteins | sample 2277091 | NCBI WGS metagenome assembly SDBS01 (sample SAMN10404972, study PRJNA504765) | marine sediment metagenome | isolation source: marine sediment core GS10_PC15, 163 cmbsf | place: Arctic Ocean: Southern Knipovich Ridge | collected 2010 | reverse complement strand
TGGCTTTATGGATTGCGTCACCCACTCCCTGGCACTGACCAACCACGGCCTTTTTGAAGTCGGGCGATACCCAGCAATGAATCTTTCTGCCCAAAATCGATACTGGCAGTGGTTCCTACACCGACGTCTAGCCGCAGTTGAAGAAGTAAATAGTTGGTGTGAAAGTGGCGATCTAACATCCGAGCAATTCATGGAAAACGTATATCTGGCAATGAAGTCAGGATGACCCGCTGGCTTGGAACCAAGCAAGGAGTTTGGGTGATCAAAAAAGGAAAATGTCAAATGAACAAATACCTAAACCTGCTCCCAATAGACCCTACGAGGTTTTCGGTTTAAACGAACAAGAGCGCCTGTACTGACGAGTGAACCAGAAACGCCTTGATGAAATTCTGGATGATGACCAGAACATCGTCCACAAAATCCAGGAATCATCCAACACCTTCGGCGAGTTCCTGTTCGTCACAACTAGCCGCCCCGGCGACCAGGGCCGCGTGGCGATGACCTTCAACGGACTGGGCTACCACGAGCACCGCGAGCGTTGGCTTGTATCGTGTCAGAGCATGTGAGACAGATATAGAGGGAAAAAGAATGGAGACCTCTTAGCCAAGGAACTCAGGTAAGATAAAGAAAAGGAGGTCAGGAGCAAACGAGAGAATATCAAGCGAAGAACGATGGTCTTACAACGACAGCAAAACTTGATGCCTGCCGGTGTATAATCAGATCGCGGCGTGGGAAGTCTCCATTACTAAATATACCTTTGTGTCACAAATGATTTGACGACATACAAGAGTTTCCACCTCGACACATATTGCTTCGACTCAACCCCGGAAAGAGAATTCTTCTGGGATATGATCCGAGATGGACGTGTGAAGAAAATCTATTTCACCGGAATGCTTACGCATGGCCAATCGGACTTTTATATTCATTACATTGACCCAGAGTCAAGGATTGTGAGAAGTTATTACCCTGATTTCCTATTCAAAAAAGAAGATGATACATATGTGATAGTAGAAGTCAAAGGCGATAACAAGATCGACAATCCGGTTGTCTTAGCTAAGAAAGAATTCGCTGAACAAATGGCTGTAGCAAGTGGTATGACCTATAAAATCATCCGAGGAAGTGATGTCATGAAAGATAACTACGCATTCTTGTTCGGAGATGATCCGTCGCCTATCCAAAGTGGAATGATGTTGGAGTAATACAGTTATACAATGGAGAGAGAATATAGGATTTGTAAACCTAAGGAATTCAGCTCCAAAGAGAAACAAGACATAATCAATCTTATTAAAGAGGGTGAAGCAGTAGCTGAATTTCTCGTAAGAATTGGTATTAATAGGGCCGAGATGGTCGCCTGTTGTTTTGATGAGGATAAACTGGTAGGAGTCGGAGCAATAAAACTCCCCTTTGATAGTTATAAGATAAGAATCCACAATGCTACAAAAACCGAGGAAGATATTCGAAAGTATAATATTGAATTGGGGTATATATCTGTCCATAAGAGTTTTCAGCGCCAGGGGATAGGCAGCACGATTGTAAAGAAATTGTTACCTCTTGAAAACGCGAATATATTTGCGACTACTAGAAAGGAGGGCATGCGAAAAATTTTACTTTCTAATGGTTTCGAGGAAACAGGAAAGCCTTATGGAGATGAAAAACCGGAAAAACTCCGGTTGTTTGTAAAGAGGAAAATGTAACCAGTGGCTTTAGAGACTACTCTCAACATTCTACGTTATCCTGGTGGCAAACAAAGACATTTGCCATACTTTAGCGATCTCTTGCCTGATTCAAAATCAATCAAAGGACGCTATATAGAACCCTTTGTTGGAGGGGCTTCGGTTTTTTTTGCGGTAAACCCCAAAAGCGCCATTCTATCCGATATCAACCACGAGCTAATTAAGCTTTACAAGGGTATAAAAAGAAACCCTCAAGAAGTATGGGACATCTACTATCACTTCCCCAACACCAAAGAAGGCTATTACGAAATCCGCGATCAATTACTATCCGGTAAAACCCTTACCTACAAAGCAGCTCGGACTCTCTTCCTCAACCGAACTTGCTTCAAGGGAATGTGGCGGCACAATTCAAACGGTAAATTTAACGTTGGCTACGGTGGTCAATCCAGGAGATGGGTCATAGATGAAAACTCACTATTTGAAGTCGCCAAAAGACTTAAAAAGGCAAAGCTCCAAGTTTGTGACTTCGAGCCTATAATCGATCAAGCTTCGGCTGACGATTTCATATTCATAGATCCCCCATATATCCCAGGTAAATCCGACCTGCGGAATGACCATTATCAATTCACCAACTTTACATTCGAAGATCATGAAAGACTTTCCAAAGCATTGGAAAGAGCCAACAAACGAGGTGTCAAGTGGATAATGACTACCTCATCTCATTCAAAAATAACAAACTTATTTAGTAAATCAACCGTAACCCCATTTACTTTGGGAACTGGAGATATGCCAGGAATTCTCACAAAAGAAAAAGTTGGTGAAGTTCTTGTTATGAATTGGAGGGTTATTCAAGATGAAAAAATTCTTTGAAGACGCCGCAATGCAAAATCATCCTCTTAGGGCTATTTTAGAATTTATCGAAAAAGAAAAGGCAAATGAAACTGCAAAAAATTATGAGGACATGAGATTTGTCGGGTATGTACTTGAAATTGGGTACGAAACTGTAACCATTATTACCTCAGATCCATTTAAATTAGCAGTAGGTGGAGTGCCTAGAGGGTCTTTCCTAATTATGCTTCCATCAGATTATGAAAATCTCCCACCCCACTTCACATTGCTACGAGTTATTGAGACAGCTCCCACACCTCTTAGCAAAGAGGTTCAGCAGACTTATTTCGAACTTCAAAAGAAATCAATGCCTGAAATTGACATCTTTACCCAGAGCGAACTTCAATGGGGTGCTCTAAAAACATCTGTCCTAGGCATGTTATACCCTAACCCAGACAAAATAGATGGGGTTGAATTTTCAGGTGATTTAAATAACTTTGTAAGTGCCCACAAATACAGAGTATATTCACCCGAAGAAGAATTACTAAACCTAATTGTGAACTCAAGTGTACCGGAAACCAATAAATTCCAAATCGGCAAATTACGTATGACCGAATCCCGTATTACACTCCCAACAAAAAATCAACCAAGTATCCCAGTAATGGTTTCAACAGTTGATTTTATGGGAACTCGGACCGCAATGTTTGGTAAAACCCGGCTTGGTAAAAGCAATGTGGTAAAGCTAATAGCACAAAGTCTGATTGAAACAACAAAACAATCGAAAAATGTTGGACAATTAATCTTTGATGTTAATGGAGAATACGCAAACGATAATCCCCAAAACTATTCATTGAAAAGTGCTTACCCAGATCAATGCGATGTCTATGCTCTTTCTCAAAAACCTGCTACTCCCTCAAAACCTCTAAAGTTAAATTTTTATGAACAGCCCGAGACAGCTCACAGGATTATTGGAAGTTTATTAGAGCAAGATGGAAGGGATTCAATTTATGTCCGGAGTTATATGAGCGTTGAATTACAACCAATAAACGAAATAAAACAAATCCCACCAGGAAGAGAACAAATTCGAGCAATACGCAAACTTCAAATATACTGGGCAATTCTAAACAAGGCTGGCTACCTTGTAAATGAAGTTGAACTCAGGGATACTGCCCCAACAGGAAATAGAACTTCTCGGTTTACGCCTGGCTTTGCTAACAATTTAAGACAGGATGCTTATGGTGCTGAAAATCTTCCAATACCTCAACCGCCACTTTCGATCAATACAATGACTAGAGAATATGAGATCATATATCGATTTAGAAGAGCAAATCCAGGACACCCAAATTTCACAACCAGTTCGGGAAATGAACTCTTCGATTCAAACGACCAAGCTTTATTAGAATTCCTGGAACCTCAGCCTGGAAGGGCAGGCACAAGCATGATTCAAGGATATCGCATTTACCACGACCCCAGGGCTGGTGATTTTATGACTGAAATACTAGACTTACTAGATCAAGGAAAAACAGTTATCCTTGACTTGGGGAATGCAAACCCTACGGTTATGACTTACTTCTCCGATGCTTTATCCAAAGCGGTTTTCAGACACCAGGTGGATAAGTTTTCAAACAATCGCTTGGGCGAACATTTCATTCAAATATATTTTGAAGAAGCGCACAATCTCTTTCCTAGGGGAGTGGATGTGACCGATATTTACAGCCGGTTCGCAAAGGAGGGAGCAAAGTTCAACATTGGTATTGTCTACTCGACTCAATCTCCAACAACGATCAACAAAGACTTACTCGCCCAAACAGAGAACTTCTTTATTGCACACTTATCATCTCTTGATGAAGCTAATGCATTAGCTCGATTGAACGTAGCATATACCGATTTAGTAAAAGATGTTCTTCAAGCAAAAACACCTGGATATCTAAGAATGCTTACGCGATCTCATCGATTTGTGGTCTCTGTCCAGGCCCACCTCTTTCAACCTAAGGTGAGTCAGGAGCGAATCTAATGCCTTATAAATCAGGTAATAGGTTACCCGGAGAAAGAGCAAGCCGTTTAGGGCATTTAGACGTTTTAAAAAGCGATTTGGTTAATAGCCTTATTGAAAGTTTTGAAGATCCACAATCCAACCTAGATTTAAGTGACCAAAACAATTGGAAAAAAATTGTTTCTGATTCGGAACCACTAAACCTAATATTTGGAGTTGATGGATCACTACAAGCCATAGAAGCAAATACTCCCCCCTACAAGGCTCTAGCTTTCGTAAAGACAGCTTTGCTACGTTTAGATCAAACTGCCCTTTCTAAACTTGATCAAGACTCTCCAAATCCGTTTGCACTAAGAGATATTCTCTTGAACTCAGCCCTCTACCATGCAACCGTATTCCCGTTACGTAATGTAGGCATTGCAGACACAACGAACTATGATGCAATTCGGAGAATATTATTTGAATCAATTCAAGACCCATCACTTGACGGAGAACCGTATGAAACTTTGAAATGGATTTCCTACGAAAAGTGGGACAACCAACCCAAGAAGTTGCCCCTTTTCGAATGCCCTCACTGTGAACAAACCTTAGCAACTCTTGATTATGATGCTGATGAAGGCACGTGTTCTAATTGCAATGGGCATCTCTTCTTAACAGATATGCTTGGTTTTCATCAAGTTATGACTACTGATGCTGCACCTAATAGTATTGCCAGTGACTATATGGGAATTCATGAGACTCTTTTACTATTTACAGCGATTCGTCATTATTGGCAAACAAAACCAGAGATCTTTAACAATTGTTTGTTTATAAAAGATGGTCCACTATCAATTCGGGCTCAATATTCAAAATTAGTGGCACCTATTAGACGATTTCTACAATTCGCACTTGCTAACGACATAACAATTAATTTATTAGGTCAAGAAAAAACGGGACGCTTTATAGAACATTTTGATATGCTTAGAGCAAGTGCCCCCACTAATTCATTCTTTATACCTAGGAATCAATATATAAGAGAAAAAATCCAGCAACGCCCAAACCGTGGAGCACCATATGGAAAAGATACGAATTACGGAGCCAAGGTGTTTGTAAAGCTGAATGATTACACTCGTTTAGTATTAACAATCCCTACGGGAAGATATATTGAAGATCCTACCAAGGACAATCTTATAGGTGTCAATAAGATTTTTGCAACACTTCCAACGATTCTTAGCGCCAAGTATGAAGGTGGTTTACTTCCGGTGGAACTTGCTCACGGAATTGCATCATTGTCCACTTACCCATCAGCAAGGATTTTGAGAATGTTCGCTGATATTTGATTTATTTTCTACGCCTCTCATCCATAATATCAGTTTACTTCTGAAATGTTCATATGGAGTTACTAACCATACCGGATCCTATATATCGAAGATTATATGCTGTACCTAAAAACGAAATATTTGCCCTACTAAGAGATCGAATTATGGGATCCAACACACATTCTGAAAGAACTCGGAGCATCAAATATCAAATTACCCCCTTTAGATAGGATCTCAATAAATTATTTGCCCCAACTGACTCCCCAATTAGCTACCCGTCCATCTGTACTTGTGAGCTTTCTTAATTTTCCGTCTATCAGGGATATTATAAAGAGTTCACCGAGAGTGGATCCCGCACTACCAGCTTGACTTGAGATAAAAGCTAAATAATTACCATCCGGCGACCAATCAGGAGAATCTGACCAACCTTTGGTAGTGGTGATCCTTCGCTTGTGTTTGCCATCGCGGTTCATGATCCATATCTCGCTCCAAGCAGTATCACAATTCGATCTGAATACAATCCATTCACCATCTGGGGAATAATTTGGGTCAAAGCTTGGACAATCACTTTCAGTCAGCGGTATTGCCGAAATACCATCCTTACTAATTCGCCAGATTTGGGTGTTATAACCTTTACCAACAGATATTACAAACTCCTCTAGCACAGGGGACCAATCCAAAGTTCTCATTTCACCAATTTCCATGAGTTCCACAATCTCGCCCGTGATGGTTTCAATAAATTTAATAAAGGTATTTCCAATTTTCTCATATCGACAGGCGATTTGGCTCCCATCGGGAGACCAAGAATTCCAACTACACGCACCTAAATTCTTTGGTGTCGACTGAGGTTTGGCATCCACAACATTCAAAAACTTCCCCTCATAATTTAAATAAAACGAAACTTGATTCCCGTCTGGTGACCAGTCTGGGGCAGAAATGCGCCCCTGTTGTTGAGTAATTATTACTGGCTCCTCATTATCTGAAAGATCGATCATTTTCAATTCAGTATTAACGTTGTTCCCCTTACCATGCTCAACAATATAGGCGATTTTACCTTGCCTCCAATCACTAGGCTTTGTTAATTGGAATAATAAAGTTGGAGTCGGAGTTAAAGTTAGGGTGCCTTCCACATTGATAAATTCAGCTTTAACCCAACAACTTTGATTTGGATTATCTGGTAGCCTGATATTCCACCATTTATTTAAGGTATCTTGATCGACTGCTTCAGAGGTTTGGTTCCTTCTTAGAAATCCGATTATAGAATATTCGAGTCCGGGACCTTCACGGCAGTTTAAATCTCTCATTGCTGTTACAATTGGATAATCGCCAGAAATAATTGTACTTATCGGAAATGGTGTCGGGAAAGGTGGATCTATATTTATCTTGAATAATATGTTATCCAATGGAGCTCTTGGGTATTTTAAAAGATCAGGAATTGAAAGATCCTCGCCTTCCACGGATACTACAGAAAGGTAAAAATTCACAGCGTGGATACCAACTGGTAAATCATTTTTTATTTCTAATACTAGATCAACTGATTGGCCTGGACCAGCTTCAAAACCAATTGGTATCGATGGATGAGCATAACCAAATTCATCATAAAAATCATTGTACAAGAATCCAATATTTTCGTATCCCAAACTTGCATTATGGAAAATGAAATTCACAGAAATTTTTTCTTCATCATATTCAATATCAGAAAAAATGAAAGTACCCAGCTCGGGGACCTCAAAACCACCCCCGATAAAATCCGGCAATTCATCAATCCTTTCCCGGTTTGAAATGGTCCTTACTTGATTATTGAGATCAATGTTTACTTCATTGACAATTGCACCGCTGGAGAAACAATCTATAGAAATATTCTTCATTGTTAGCAGATATTGATGCTGGTTTTCCGCAATTTGAAATAATAATGAAGAAGCATTTGGGGAAATAAAGAAATTTGGAGGAACAGGTTTTAGATCATAAGTTGAAAATGTCGTTGTAATACCTTCTCTCTCTTCTAATACATCCCTTATAGGCTTGTATTCGAACCCATCCTCAGTGGACAAAGATATATCTTTAGATGATAGCTGAATTATTCCCCAATTCTCACTTCCATTATAGAATGACAAATCTGTATAAACATATTTTTTTCCTTCTTCACCTGGGATAATCTCCAAGCTAGTCGGTACTATCTCCCATTTGTCACCATCACAGTCATCATCTATCTGTTGTGAATTAGTTATAGTCTCGTCAGTTTTTTGATTTGAACCCTTGGATTCTGATTCTGTTTTTCTAGCAAAAAAATAGAGGAAAACTGCAACAACAATTAATCCAAGGATCGCAAGAAATAACTTGTCAATTTTCATTTTTGCCAACCCCTCCGTTGCAATTTCAAGTACTAATATTGGTTAAATAAGCCATCTTGGCTATCAATTAATTAATATAAACTTAAACGATAGGAAAAGATGGCTTATTTTGCTGTTAAACCCTCACAGCGAACAATTTGATTTTTGATCCAAAAATATTGTTATATGCCTGAGCGAAGCGGCATAATATTCAATATTCTTTATGTAGGTAAATTATTTTTTTGTGTGTGTTGTCCCCAAATCTGCCCTCTAAAATATTTTCAATAAGAATCAAGTCAAAACAGACAATTTGTATAAATAAATCCGATCAAGGCTGTTCAATGGTGTCAGCCGATAGTTGGGTACCACAATTTATGCAAAACTTGAAATTTGATTGATTTTTTGTGCCACATTAGAACATTGAATCTTGTTTGGTTTTTATTTTGCAGAAGTATCTGAAGATTTCGCGCTAATCAAATCCATGATAACATCGACACTATCGTACAAAGCCTTACCACCACGAATCAGTGGATAAAGTGCCAATAACAGAAACACTATTTGATAAATTAAAAAATCTTCTTCGAGGAAATTAAAAGCGAGAGGCTCTAATGCATTGTAAGCAATTGTCAGGATTATGAGTTGAATAATTGAGGAAGCGAACATATTACTTTGGGGCCATTCGGGTAAATTCGTTTCAAGTACGGGAGTCAATTCCCTTCCCATATTCCATAAAACAAGAATCATTAGGATATTGATTATTATTTCAAATAAGGCTATTACAGTTAGACCAATCGATTGGATATAAATATCCTGAAACATTGGTAAATCTTTAATAATAATCAATATAAACCATAAAACGAGTAAACCTACTGCACCCTTAATAAGTGGTCTATATAATTTTGTATCCATAACAAACCTCCCTTACATACTTTCTTCACTTAGAAATATTTTGATAAACACGAAGATTAATCTCGCTTTAATAATCACCTTAAATTGAAAATTTGTCAATATATTAAGGTTTGTTTTTATGGAATGAAAAGGTTTTTTCAGTAAGAGGTCGAAATTGAGAGGGCCAAGTCTTTTTAATAACGAAAATCCACAAGTTCACCAAGGAATTTTGAGTAACAATCTTATCTAATAATTAATAATACAGTATTAACAAGAGCCGTCTTTCCTTCTTCATGCCTGGTACAATCCCGGTGCAGTTGCGGTGCAGATAGGGTACTACAGCATGGAAATTATGGACAGAATGGACGTCATTTACAACTTTTTGTGTAACATATGGACGTCATAACACACTATAGTACTACATGGAGAGCTTTCGATTTCCCTTACAAGGAAGAGGTCGCAGGTTCGAGTCCTGTTCCGCCCACAAATTAAAAACGAACCTCTAGCCATCCCTATACCAGGGAGCTTGTTGATTGAATCTATTTAGTGACAGAGCGCCATTTCTGTCAGAGCTGGACTGTCATATGCTCTAGGATACATCTAAATCGCCTTCTAAGCGATTTAATATTTATTTTGATATACAATTACCCATAAAACCCGTGTTTTTAGCGATTATTAAAATGCTGGTATGCACATCAACGTAGACGTAGCACTTGTATGTCATCAAAGCCTCTGGGACAAAACTTGCGTTTAGCGAAGTAGTCTTTCCAACCTCTGCTTGAATGATTATTCATGGACAGACTGCAGGTTTTGACAGCGCCTTTACTACATTGTCTTACACTTGATTTCCACCCTATTCTTTTTTAGGCAATTAACCGAAAAACCTGCGGATTCTAAATCCGCAGAGTGCGCCCCCCAATTCTCTAACAGTCTCCCACCTACACATTCGAGATCTCTGATTACAAATAACGAAGGTTAGAGCTTGTTCCCAAACTTCAAAATGTCCTTTTCTAAATTCTGGGGGAGAAAAAAATGAATGCCGCTTCACAAAACCCTGAGCACTCATGTACCACACATTGAATCTACTCATTTCGCAGATCGGGGAGCGGCTAAATCATTGAAATAGAGATAAAAACCTCATCACACAATAAACTATAGGCCCAAATGAGTTACCATAATCCCAATAGAAAAAGCACTAACAACACAATTTCACATGTTGCCACAGCTACGAGGGTGCTGATTGCTAAGCTCCAATACCAGGGAATATCAAAGCTCATGAACTGTCTGAAATCCTTCCAAGTAAGCACCTTATCGCTTTTAGCAATCCTGAGAATATCTTGTAGGAATTTCAAGTGCTTCCGCTACCAAAACGTTTGCTCAGATAATCCTGCACTTCAAGCAGCATCTCAAAAAAGCCGGCCCGATCAACGGTCTTGTCTTCAAACTCCTCCAAAAAATAAATGATCCAATTGCTCCAATCCTCAGGATTAGGAATCAATTGCGCCAAGTCACTGGCAGTGTCATTTAGTGCTTCCTGCAGGTCATCATTCATGCTTGTGTATTATCCCCTTGCTTATTTGTGTCTATTAAGGCAGTCAACAGGAATACCCTTGTTAGGAGAGTTTGGGTGGCCCCCATATTCGGAAGCAATTTGTGCTATTGTCTTTTCTTCTTTCAAGATTTCAAGTACGACTTGGGCTTTCTGCTCATGTGTGTATTGTTGCTGCATCTCATTAATTTACACCTTATTCAGGCTATCTTTCGTGTCTAATTTTTAGGGTTCACCACACGCCTAAACAGAGATTTCATCTGCAGTGCAAGAGTCACATATTTTAACTTTTATGGGGTAAAAGTATATTAATTATTATCGATTTTTGGATTAAACTCCAATATAGACCTCTTTATGTGTTTATCCCACGAGTGGTTGGCAAATTTAGGATACTCAACCTCAGATATATATCCCTTAACTTTCAATCGAATTGTTCCACGCTGGTCCCCGATAACATGATTGGGGTTTGGAAGATTTCATGAATGTCAAACATTTCTCTCTATCGAATACCTTCAACCTATTCTTATTTTGAGTCAATGTTTCTCATTTCTTGTTGCGTGATTTTCAACAAACCAACATAATAGTTGCGTCCTTGACCTGGAAATATAAGTCAGTGATGCCAATACTTTGAGTAGACAATAAAAATGCTTCCAGAAAAATCCTATGCATATTCTAGTTGAATTAATTATCAGCAATTTTTCCCCGTTGGGTAATACTCATCGTTTTACGGGGGCAATTTTTCGCACAAATTGTTGAGGGTATTGATTTTAATCCGGATTTTGATCCAATCCTAATTACCAAAAAGATTGCAATCGTTATCCACTCATGGTAATATATTAAAAAGATGGGAATTCAAATCATCAGCATATCATCCTTCATCCTTCCAAGAGGGTGTTAAAGAGGCAATTTTGTTTTCTAATGCAAATTGATATATAATACATATATTAGAAAAATGAATTAGTCTTAAGAATTATTGAATTGTATTTTGTAGATAAATCGTTGGGTCAATATGTAAAATATCAGTAATATTGGATTATCTATAATTGAAAAAAAAAAGGAGATTAATTATGTCTAAAAAGATACTGATTACCCACACTCTCATGATCAAAGAACACCACGAAGATCAGCTTCGGAAAGCTGGCTTTGAAATCAACCGCCTGACGGACTTAGAAGCTTCTGAAGATATTCTATGCGAACATGTTACAGATATTGATGGATACATTCTAGGTGGCTTAGAGAAAATCACTGAACGGGTGATTGACAGTGCACCAAAGCTAAGTGCAATATGTACTACTGCTGCGAGTTGGCAGAACTTCATACCAGCTCATGAATATGCAACAAAACGTGGTATTGCTATTGTATCAGCTCAAGGTGCTAACTCTCAATCTGTTGCAGAGTTTGCAATTGCCTTAATTCATGACCGAGTTCGGAATATTTCCTATCTTGGAAGTGAGAATCAAGTAATCCCTTATTCGGCCGTAAATTTTCGAAGTCTTACTCTAGGTCTCATTGGTGTAGGGAAAGTTGGTAATAAAGTTGGAAGAATCTTGAATGCAGCCTACGGAATGAAAATCCTTTATACGAGTATTCATCAGAATTTAGATTTTGAGTTTGCTACGGGTGCTACAAGTGTGACTTTAGACACTCTCCTTTCAAAATCCGACATTATAAGTGTTCATGTACCTGTAGGAGAAGCCCAACATAATCTCATCAATGGGAAAAATCTTGGTTTACTAAAAGATGGAGCGATATTAATCAACATGTCGTTTAAAGAGGTAATTGAACAAAGAGCTCTTCTGAGGGAGTTAGAGGATGGTAGGATTTCTTATGCATCAGATGTCGGTAATAATCCAGAGTTAGAGCATGTTTCGAGGCGTAATTTATTACAATTTCCAACGTACATTGGTTACAACACATATGACACTGCTGAAATAGCCAGCGACGTTGTTACTCAGTCAATGATCAATTTACTTACCACCGGCTCTGATACTTGGGTTGTAAATCTGGAATAGATTAATTTATTCAAATGAGTGAAATATATTAAGGGATTTTTAGTATTGAAATTCAATTTGATACAGCTTAGGGCGATTATAATCAGTTAGTTAATTTGTTTACATTTAAATAATATGTAGATTCAACTCGTAAGTAAAACAACGATATTCGGGGAAAAAAGCAAGCTGAGGTAGGATAAGCATTGCCAAAAGCCATCGAATAAATCGAAGGAGCATTTGTAAATTTCGATAAATAGCTTGTCTATAAACAAAGATGCCAGATTTATTTCATGTTGATAATAGGTTTTTAGCCAAACAAAGATATCAAATGAGATTAGTGTCCACAGATCCACGATCAGCCGGGAATTGCGTCGCAATCAAGGCAAACGTGGCTACAGGCCTAAACAAGCGCACCAAATGGCTATCAGTAGAAGAAACAAAGCGAATTATCGCATCCCACCCATCACCTGGGATCTGATAGAGAGTTAGATCCGATTGGATTGGAGCCCAGAACATATCTCGGGGTGGTTGAAAAACAGAAACGATATCCATATCAGTCATGAATGGATTTACCAACACATCTTGGTTGACAAACAGAACGGTGGTGACCTCTACCAGCATCTGCATATCAAAAGAAACGCCGTAAACGCTACGACAGCTACGATCGACGCGGTAAACTGTCGAACTGGGTGAGTATTGACCAACGTCTTGCTGAAGTGGAAACTCGTCTACGTTTGGGTGACTGGGAAGTTGATACCATGATCGGAAAAAGTCATAAGCAAGCCTTAGTAACCCTTATCGAACGTAAGTCTCGATTAGTTTTGATGCGCAAGCTTGAACAGCGCTCTGCTGGAGCTGTTGAAGATGCAATCACCCACTTTTTAAAGTCCTGGACACATGATGTGCATACGAACACAGCGGATATTGGGAATGAATTTGCAAACCATAGACTAATTGTCTAAAAATTGAAAACGGAATTCTACTTTCCTCATCCGAATGGTGCTTGGGAATGAGGTTCGAATGAAAACGTCAATAGCCCGATAAGACAATACTTTTATAAGAAGCAACCTTTGAAAATATTACCGGTGATGAAACTGAACTGGTTTTGAATTTCTCAATAATCGACCACGAAAATGTCTTGATGTCAAAACATCTATTGAGGTATTTTTAGAACAATCTATTGCGCTTAATACTTGAATCCAAGATATAAAACCAAATGAGTTACAATCACAGAGATATTACAAAAATCAAACAAAGGGTTCCTTTAGTGTCTGATCTGTCAAACCTACTTGTATATAACGAATATAAAAAGCTTCGAAAAGTAATGGTTGGACCTGCAGATACTATGCCACCATTAGAGTCACGCATCAACGCCATACAAGAACATTATTTCCGTACAGATCCACCAAAATTGGATTTATTAATAAGGGAACATGCAAGATTTGTAGAGGTGTTGAAGTCGAAAGGAATAGAAGTTGTTTATGCTAAGAATATTCTAGGTTGTGATCAAAGAGACATAAGGGATATTGGTATCATTTTGAATTCTACGCTACTCGTCTGTCGGGTTAAAGGAATTAGGGAGTGTGAGGTAGCAGGGCTTGATGAATTTCTCGAAAGCCTTGACAAAGGAAAGGTAATCCGATGTGAAGAAGGGATTATAGAAGGGGGTGATCTTATTATTGATGAAGACAAACTGTATGTTGGTATTGGTCAAAGAACAAATCGTGTTGGGTATGAATTAATTCACGAAAATTTTAAACAAGAATTTGAGATAATCCCAATAGAAATTAATGAAAATTATTCACATCTTGATACTGTTTTTAACATTATATCTAAAGGATTGGCAATTGTGTATCCTCAAGGACTTAATTCTGACACATTGAATTGCATTAAGAAACAGTATCAGTTGATAGAGGTTACAAAAGAAGAGCAATTTCAACTTGCTACTAATTTGCTAGCTTTATCCCCTGAAGAAATAATAATAGATGCTAATCGTAATCCTCGTATTGCGAATAAATTAACAAAACTCGGCTTTAAAGTAGTCAATATTGATTTTTCTGAGACCAATAAAATTGGAGGTTCCTTCCGTTGTGGAACACTTCCGCTGTATCGGGATCGATAAAATAAATTGGGGGGAGAGTTTAATATTTTAATATGGGACAAAGGCAAACTGCAGAAGTAGTAATAATTGGAGGCGGAATCCAGGGTGTCAGTGCAGCTTATTATTTATCCCAAGCAGGGGTTAAAAAAGTCCGGTTAGTAGAGATGGATAAGCTAGGTAGTGGGACAACGTACCATTCAGCCGGGTGGTTTGTGTTGCAGGCAACATCTAAGTCCAATATTCTTCTTTCCCAGATTTCATTGCGTGAATATCAGAAATTTAGTGAGATGTTTGGAGTTGATTTGCATTTTCAAAAAGTTGGATCTCTATGTGTAACAACCTATGACCATAGAGAAGAGATAGACCAGATAGTCAATACATATCGATTGCATAAAGTTCCTATAAAGATAAAAACTGAAGATGAAATTAAGGAAATGGTTCCTTCAATTGAAACATTTCCCGGCGATATTGGATTATTCTGCGAATCTGACGGACTCTTAGACTCAGCTTTTATTTTACATACCTTTAAAAAACACGCATCATTGAACGGAGCAATTATTGAGGAAAATGTAGAAGCAACCGATATCATAGTAAAAAAAGGAAGGGTTGTCGGAGTAGAAGTAAATAATAATGAAATAATAAGCACTGAGTATGTAATAAATGCAGCAGGGATACATGATAAGTGTGTAGCAAATATGATAAATATTCCTGATTTCCCCACATATAAAACCAGGCGATATACTTTGATAACTGAAAAAAAACCAGAATTACTACCCCCGACATTAGTAGAAATTCAAAAACCAGAGGCAATTTATATGAGTTGGGACGGGCCTAGAGTATCTTATAGTGTTGGTCTTGAACCAACAACATGCTTCAATCATAAAAGGCGTTTGACAATTGAAGATATTGAATATATAGATAAAGAATATTCAGAACCTCTTATTCTTCGGCTACCAGAAGTAGCAGATTTAACGATAGATTTAAATAAAAGTCATGGGGGTATCCGATCAGTACCAGGTTATTTGCCTGAAAGTACAATATCAAATAACTTCAGCAATAATATGCCCCCTCCTCAAGTTGGTAAGAGCTTGCCTATTCTTGGCCCAATCGATGAAGTAGAGGGCTTTATTAATGACTGCGCTTGGGGTGGTTTGGGTGTCTCGCATGCACCTGCAGGTGGAAAGATTATGGCTGAGCTGATAACAGAAAATCGAGTAACGTCATTGGACATAACTCCTTTTCTGTTGAATCGGTATTATATTAAATGAAGTTAAGCTATTTTAAATTAGAATGATTAACCGGAGAAGAGCAAAGATTACTGATCACCCAGAGCTTTATGATTGGCTCTATGAAGATTTCAAAGATGATATTCCGATGTATTCTTCCTTAGTGAAATCTCACGAGGAATTGCTTGAATGTGGCATTGGAACAGGGAGAATCGCAATACCATTGGCAATGAGTGGAAAGATCGTGTCTGGAATTGACAATTCTCCCACAATGCTCAAAGCTTGTAGAAGGAAATTGAGGAAGCTTCCATCTTCTGTACAAGAAAGGATTCATCCTATCAAAGCTGATATGAGAGAATTTGATTTAAATCATAAGTTTTCTCTTGTTCTCTTACCGTTTTCCACATTTAATTTTATGTTGACGCAAGAGGATCAAAGAAACGCCCTAGCATCAATAAAAAACCATCTTGTTCATAAAGGAACACTAATTTTGGAACTTCTCTCACCTGCTTTATGTCCAGCTTGGTTTGAAAGAAACCCGGTAAGTCGTAGATATCAAGAGAAAAATTTTCGTAAAACAATGACAATTTGTGAATTTTGGAAGTTATGTAATTTCGATACCGCCAATCAAATCATCACTGAGCATAGATATTTCAGGTTTTTCAATGAAGAGGGAGGTTTTATTGAAGAAAAAGTGATCATTTGGAAGAATCGTCTTTTCTTTCTTGGGGAAATGAAGCTTCTGATGGAAATCATGGGATTTAAAATAAATAACGTCTATGGAGATTTTTCCTTTGGACCATATAGTCACGATAGCGAGATATTTGTTGTTGTCGCGGAATCTACTTGAACTATATGTCATTTGAAATGGATTACAGACTGTTAGTTATTAGAGTAATTAAACATGATTGATAAGAAGGAGAAAGAACTTTTATCCCAGATTAGGCAGATAATGCAAAAGATACGAGATGCGACCCCAAAGCCTCCAATGGCTGACTGGCGTTATCCATCTGATCTGAATCTTCGAGAAGACTTCTTGTACGGAGAGAAAGTTTCTGCAGCCAGCGTCACCCTTTATCCTACCGGATGTCAGCATGCAGCTCGCGGGGGTTGCACAATGTGTGGAGAGTGGTCAGGCTCAAATTTAGGAGAACTAGTTCCACCAGAATTTCATGTTGCTCAATTTGCTGCAACCTGTGGAGATTTATCAGAAATTCAATGGCTCCGAATTTATCAAGAAGGTTCTTTTTTAAATGGAAGGGAGGTAGCTCCTGAAGCAAGAAAGGTGATTTTATCATTAGCATCTAAGTTAAAGGGTGTTCGACGATTAACCATCGAGTCAAGACCCGAGCACTTAACATATGATAATGCAATAGCCATTAGGAGTTATGTTAAGGAACCTGTTGAATTATTAATTGGTGTCGGGTTGGAAGCTAAAGAAGACTTTGTTAGAAATGTATGTATTGGTAAAGCAACTTCACTAGTTTCTTATGAACGTGCAGTACAAGTAGCAAAAGACAACAACATTTTGACCCTAGCTTATGTATTATTGAAACCTCCATTCTTGTCCGAAGGAGAAGCATACCGTGAAGCTATTAAAACTGTAATTTACGCATTTGAAATTGGATTTGATGAAGTTTACGTACAGGCAGCCAGCATCCATGAGTGGTCGTTATTAGAATTACTTGCACTCGAGGGATTATATTCCCCTCCCTGGTTATGGTCCATAATAGAGATAATTAAAGAAACTTCTCATCTGGGCCCAGTTAAAATTGGTGGTTTGGAATATTTTCCTAGACCATTAGTAGTTGCTCAGAATTATAAAGATCCTGAATTTTCAAAACCTTGCGACTGCAGTCAAAAAATTTGGAATTTGATTAAAAAATATAATGCAGCTGGAGATGTAAGTTTATTTACCAATGAGACATGTTCTTGTTACGAGATTTGGCAATCAGTCATTAATACACCTGAAAAAGGATCTCTTTCTTCAAGGGCATTAGAATTACTAAAATCAATATCTGTTGAAGATTATTTAAGTCACAAATTAGAGAATAAGGAATCTTAACCTAATAAAAGAGATATAAACCCATAATGGGATAAGGAGATTATTATGAGACGGTTAATGGTTTTTTTAGGTAGATTTGAACGAGGAAACTTTACCGTCCTTGGATTGGCCATTGGAACGTTGGTTGCCATAATTTTACTTATAATTACCCAACCAGATTCTAATGTTGAACCAATACTTATACAAATTAGAACCATGTCAGCCTGTATTGTGGGTATTGCAATCACTATTCTATTTGCACAAATAGGGGAAATTGTGAAGCTAGATCGGACCGCTCAAATCCTTGGACCATATAATGAACTTCGACATAATCCAAAATTGTACACCAAGGTTGAAGAATTAATTACATGTTACACAAAGATTCTGGAAACCGATCACGAGGTGTTTACCGAAAAAGCGTGGGATATACTTTGTGAGTTTATAGAAAATTTATCTTTATTGACAAATGGAAGACTTTTTATTGAACCTCGTTTTGACTTGCTTTTTGTGACGGAACTTCTAAGTATTTGTGATAAAAAAATTTCAGCATCAAGCTACAAGAATTATGAGTTCTGGAAGTCATCACAAGGCGAAAAATATATTAAAAACCAGGCAGTGTTCGCCAATAATCCTAAAAGAAATGTAGAACGAATATTCATTTTAAAAAAATCTGAAATCAATAAATATAAAGAGATTTTGTTCGATCAGAAAAATAAGGAAATAAATGTATTAATCGCCTTGGAAGAGGATATTGATGAAAGTGACCAGGAAGGTTATGTTATATATAATGATTCTGCAGTACGTATAGAACGGTCAACGTCTAATCCTTTATTAAAAGAAGCAACATTGATAATTGATGAAAATGTAGTGAAAAAATACAGGCGTGAATATGTAAATCTTCTCTTGCATAGTAATCCTTTTGAAATTTATTTTCGTAAAGATTTTAAGGAGAATTTAGAAGATATTGTAAAGAAACATTTTGATCGAATGCTCAGTGAGTTTGGTATTGAATGTGATTAGATTTAATATTGTAACCTTGTTGTGATACGAAATATCTAATGTAATGATAAACCTATTACTTTCCTTCGTAGTGTATGTGTGTGTTTTTTTACATTTTAATTTGTTGGCTTGTTATATAAATAATAGCTTTACAAAGGTTTCATTGTTTTTGTCTGGTTTTTTTCAAACCAAAATTTATTACCTAAATGTAATAATTATGAATACGAATAAAGATAATCATTTACATCTTCCTTGTGGATTTGAAAATAGCGAAATTGATATGTGTATGTCATCAAAGCATTTGGGACAAAACTTGCATTTAGCTAAGAGAGTCTTTCTAGCCATTAAATAAAATGACCATACATGATTTTGCAGCAAAGATGCAATAAATTTTTTGTTACAAAATCTTCATAAAATTTATATAGATAAGTTTTTTAGTGAGAGTCGCCTTTCCCTCTTCATGCTTTGTGATTTTGTGTGCAGTTTGTGTGCAGATGGGGTGCCACAGCATGGAAATAATGGACATTATGGACATCAACAATGGTTTTTTGTAGACACAATAGAAGGCTTCATTAGGTATACTACTCAGTGGACACAGACTTTGATAACTTAAAATCCGCCGGTAGAGATACTGTGTGGGTTCGATTCCCACCCGCCCTACTATAAACTGGCAAAATCTTCAAAATTCCTATCCCCGCCGTAAGCGGACGGCATATTACGGAATTTTGCCCCTTCGTGTACAGATTTTGCTAAATCTTGGAACCCACGTAGCAAGCTACGGGGTATTCCATTTAGAATAAATTATTAATTGAAAACCCGGCATATCTCCAGGTTTTTCTTTTTGTGAGAGACCAACCCATCGAAAACACCAATTCTATTCGGGTTAGAATTTCAGTTCATGAAAGCACGTCTCGTGTTCATGGGCTCACCTGAATTTTCTCTGATCACCCTAAAAG
>SDBS01002134.1_pt1 | contig 19882 bp, 8 predicted proteins | sample 2277091 | NCBI WGS metagenome assembly SDBS01 (sample SAMN10404972, study PRJNA504765) | marine sediment metagenome | isolation source: marine sediment core GS10_PC15, 163 cmbsf | place: Arctic Ocean: Southern Knipovich Ridge | collected 2010 | reverse complement strand
AAAAATCTTCACGCGATTCGCCATATTTTTTGGCAAGATTGTGTAAAAAGCGGAAAGGGCAAGACAATATCGCTCATTTTGGGGTGGCTTCTTCGACCTATGGCAGAGGTGTTCAATAAAAAGACAGTTTAAACTGCTTTTGTGATGGTATCAATGAGTTACCTTTATTTGGTTGAGGCCGAATGGTGTGTTAGGATTTTAATCAGCATGGGCGAAGGCCAGCAGAATTTCTTCGAGTAGAAGTTAACTTTTAATATCCGGTAACTGCCTTATCATTTGCCTGCATACCAGCGTTTTGGCACATCTTCGCCTTCGGAATATGCGATTGGAGATGCATGGCCGTCTAACCAGAGGGTATTACAATGGCCGCTCTCGTATTTTTGCGAGCGGTTATGACGATATATTTCAAAGATCGCATTTTCATAAAATTCCCCACCCCAACTTTGCCCGCCAGGACGCCATTGAGGTATATTCCATTTCCCCTGCTGATACAACATATCGCCGTTGTCATCCAGTAACTGTTCAAAGTGATCCTGACAGAGGATAAATTGAGCCGGGGTGACATTGGCGCCGCTATTGGTGAGCTTTGTTCCTTTCAAATAGCGCATATAACGATTTTGGCCGTAACTGGCGATTTTAGCGTCTTCCGGCGACTCGCGAAACCAGTGCGGCTGTCTGGAACTGGGGCAGCCGAATAATTCCGGCGATTCCACGTATTCATGATACGCCACCCCCCAATAGCTCCTGGAATCGTCTTTATCTATTATCGTACCGTCGTCATTATGCCACATAATCTGGTTGGAGCCCCAAATCCCGGCTTTCGGCATATAAAATGCTCCGTCATTATCACCCAGATACAATGTCAAACCCAAACCTAATCCCCTCAGATGCGCCTGGCAAACGGCGTTTTTCGCCTGCTTCTTGACCCTTTGCAATGCCGGCATCAATATCCCCATAAGCAGCGCAATTATGGCGATAACCACCAGCAACTCAATTAGTGTGAACCCCTTTTTTCGCGCATGATATTGTATTATCTGACATTTCCCATTTAAACGGTTAAAAAACATAATTTCTCCGTACGACATCAATAAACTTACCAAAATTACCTTGAACAATCAAGAATTTCCGATTTCGAGACATTTTTTTGAAAATTTGCACGAAAACACATTTTTTGTGCCCCACTTTTCTTCCAATCCGACTCTTAAAGCATCCTTTTTTCTTTCACCCATTGGGTATTCCCTTTAATTCTGGCCAAAAGTTAATCAAATCCATTCGATAGGCCCTATACTATCAAATCAATATAAAATGCGCCATCTTAATATGGGAAATCCGGGTTAGAATTTGTTCTGCTTGTAGAGTTCCAGCTGCTTGCGGAGGGAACTGACCAGTTTGTCGGCCTGGGCAGCAGAGGCCAGCGCGATTGCCGCTTGAGCGGTTTCCACGGCCCGGTCGAATTGACCTGCCGCGGCGTAAACCATTGCCAATGTGTCGAGGACAGAGGCGTTTTGATATTTGGTTAACTTGGCCGCACGCTGGGCAAAACGGACAGCCTCACTGGCATCCCGAACATTTGTGTCCGGATGCAGAGCTAATATCCTCGCCATGGCGGTCAACGGGGCAGGCCAGTTGGGCTTGAGGCGTACGGCTTCCCGGAAATGCTCAAGAGCCCTATCGGGTTGGTTTGTTATTATCAGCACACGAGCCAGATTGTGATGCAATTTGGCGTCATTGGGCCTGGCCCGCAGTGCCTGGCGATAGTGATTGATCGCTTCTTCTAATCTACCCAGCTCTACCAGCGCATTGGCCAAATTGTTGTGTGCTTCGGTGTGGTCGGGCTTGATCCGCAGTGCCTGACGGTAGTGGCTGACAGCCTGGTCCAATTCGCCCTTTGCCCAGGTTGCAATGCCCAAGTTACAGTGCACGTGGGCGTAGTTGGGGTTAATTTTCAGAGCCTGATTATAATGGCTGATAGCTTGATCTAACCTACCCAGCTCTATCTGCGCATCACCCAAATTGCTGTGAGCTTCGGCGAAGTTTGGCTTGATCTGCAGTGCCCGGCGGTAGTGGCTGATCGCCTCATCGAGCTTGCCTTGTGATTGAAGTGCGATGCCCAATCCGCAGAGGGCGTGGACATAGTCGGGCTTGATTTGTAGTGCCTGACGGAAGTGGCTGTTCGCCTGGTCAAGCTTGCCCATCGTTAGAAGCAGGGACCCGAGGTTATAGTGTGCATGGACATAGCCGGGTTCAATTTGCAGCGCCCTGCGATAGTGGCTGATTGCCTCGTTTAATCTACCCTGCGCCGCCAGTGCACTACCCAGATTGTTGTGCGCTTCGGTGAAGTTAGGTTCGGCTTGTAGTGCTTGACGATAGTGATTGATCGCCTCGTCCAATTTATCCTGTTCTGCAAGCGTATCGGCCTGTGCATGAAGCGCGACACCCAAGGCGCGATGGACGTCAACATAATTAGGCTCGATTTGCAGTGCCTGGTGGTAGTGGCTGATGGCCTCGTCGATGCGGTCCAATTCCTTAGCGTTGGCGCCGAGCTGGAAATGTGCCTCCGCATCGGCGGGAGCCATCTGTATGGCACGCAGCCCCAACTTGTACCCCTCTTCAAATTTCCCTGCCCATCTGAAAAGCCTCGATAGATTACGCAGCGCGATGCCGTGAGCCTTGCGGTCGAGATGGTCTTCAACATTTTGTGTCACCCGCTTGATCTCTATATCGCCCCAGGTACTTGTGAAATGCACAATGCCCTGTTTATTCATCGCCTTCAATAGCGCCAACGCGAGCTGACGATTTCCTTCGATGGTTGGGTGCACGTGATCGAGGAACAGGCTTTCGCCGGGTGTGGCGTGTTCCGATTGCTGTTCGAGCAAGCCCATGAAATCGACCACGGGTACGTTTCGTTCCTCGGCGACTTCGATGACGATATTCAGCATTGGCGTCAATATACGCAAGGGACAAACATCCTCATCCAGCGCCCGTATTAAGGCCGTTCTTGCCTCATTATAACGTTTTAACTCCCACAACACGCACCCACGCAGGTAGTGTAAGTGGGCGTATTGATCGTCGAGGGCTATCGCCTTATCGATTGTTATCAGTGTTTCCTGCCATTGGCCCGCCGCAAAAGTCGCGCTTGCGTGATCGAACAGCGTTTGTGTGTATTTGAGGTCGGCATCATTGAGTCCATCACGGTGTTCGCTCTTGAACGGCGAACAGTGCCGCAAGTTCGATGCAGGAGTAACCAGGACAACTTTGGCCCCGACGGACCGCGCGATATCAACCATGCGTGTCAGGTTGTAGCGATAGTGGCTGAGTACTTGTTTTTGAAATTCGGTGTCGCGGCGATACTCCTGGGGCCCATGGGTATTTTCCAGTATCGTGTCAACCTCACCGGGAAGATAGCTTCGCTTGCGGACAGTTCTGCCGGATCGCCGGCCCACTTTATCAATCACTCTCCTGGCCCCTGCATAGGAGCGTGTTCGGCTCATAATTGCCCCCAAACTGCGCACTATGCCGGGTGTATTGATGATCCTTCCGTACGTTCGGTGCTCAAGAAACTCATTGTGCCCCGAGTATATGATGAATAGGTCGGGTTGATAGTGGACCAATTCCTCCATCAACTTGGCTACGCGGTAGCTGGCATAGCTGACGCCGCCGGCGTTAATTATTTCCCATTGACGAGATGGATCAGCTTTGGGTAACATCGCCCGGAGCCAGCCGCAAAAAGACGTCGTATCATCGTAGGGTCGGCCGACCGTTGTTGAGCCGCCCATGCAGAAGATGCGGTATGTACCGGTGAGTTTATTCTTTACAAATCGCTGAGGATTAAAAAGCTCCAGTTTGTTCTTCGCTGTCACCATGGCTATTTTACCGTCCGGCCCGGTCTCCTCAACGAAGAGGGGGATATAAGATGAGAAACCAACGTATGGATCCTCGTCGTACAGCACCGGACGAACGCCGGCGAGCGCCAAGATCATTTCAACCACCACGAACAACGCCGCAATCGTGATTACAGTAAACAACAACTGTTTCCATATCGGCGGCTTGGCACGGACATTTAGCCCATCAGCGGTAATGCTACGATTGCCCCGTCGAATTGGCTTATCATTTTCCTGGGATGATGTAATCATACTGTTACCTACCAGATTGCATAGATGAACGGCATCAATCCCGACGCGGAAAGTCCTACCAGTAATCCCAGAAGCAACAGCAATATGATGGTCGGTATAATGTACCACTTCTTGCTATGCCGCAAAAAGTACCAGTACTCATTCAGCAGTCCCGGCGAGGGCTGCTTAGCCTGGCGGGCGAACTGCTCACCGGCGTCAGACGGCTTATTATCATATTGATCTGTCATTGCACTATCCCTTAGTCAATATTGTCTGAAGTATCGATTAACATTCTTGATCGGCTTTCGCCGTACCCAGTGCGACCTGGTCCCACGTTTTAATCGGCGTCGCATCGGATCATACCTAAAGAGTCGCATTAAGAGGCCAACGGGTGTAATCCACCCATAATAGACGAGAAGCAGCAACAAATGCGTGATAGTCCAACCAATTGGGTACGTTATGGTCAGACACACTATATATATTGGCCGTCTTACGGACGGCATGGAGTAGTAGGCTGTTGCCACGAGTAACGCTGCGGTCCAACAGACAGTTGCGATTGTCCATGACGAAGTCCGCCACAGCACAAGTGCGCCGATCAGGCCGAGGAATAAGGCCAACAGCAGGCCGAATATCCGCAATTCACGAGATGTCGGTTCACGATTTTTTTGGATTAGTGCCATTGATAAATGATAAATGATAAATGATTAAAATCAACACAATAATCAATAATCAATAATCGTTGAAGTGGCAGGTTTCGTGGTCGCGGTTACGCTGGGCTTGCGCCCGATCATCAGGAAGAAACCGCCTTCGCGGCTGCCGGTAACTATCTCCCGGGCCTGCACGAAAAAGCGGTCCAGCGCGGTATTAGGCGCCTGAGGCTCGAAGAGGTTACCACCATCCAGCAGCGAACCGGCGGACCTCATAGACAGAACACAGCGCACAAACTCAATCTTTGTACTGTTGAACCACTGAAGCACCTCTCCAATCGTGTGCTTAGACTCATGAGGGTGCGAGTATTGGTCGGCGAACCAGGCTTGTTTCTGGATCTTGCTATGCGAACGACTCCGCAAGATCGGGTCGATCCATTTGGCGCGGGCGCCGGTGCAGCGAAACACGTTACGGCGCAGGTCCGTCAACAGGCGCCCGTAACGGTTGTACAGCCCGATCACGATGTGCCCGCCGGGTTTTAGCAGCGGCAGCAGTGTCTGAAATCCACCGAATGGATGCAACGTGTGGTGTAGTACACCGCAGCAGAGGATTACGTCGAACTGCTTTGGCCTGAAGCACGGGCGGAACAGATTCATTTGCACGAACCGGACACGATCAAGCTTGTGCTTTTGGCGGAACTGCTCGCCGAGATGCAGTGAGTTTAAGCAGATATCGGTGCCGATGACGCGCCGACAGGAGATGCCAAGGAAGTTGGTCAACTGTCCTGTGCCGCAGCCTACTTCCAGCACCGAGCTGTTATAGGGGATTGTGCGGTTCAGCGCCTGGGGCAGGCCACTCCGCCGGGCCTTGTCAATCAACGACCGCAACGTATCGTGATCGCCGTAGTTAGGGAACGGATTCTCTTCGTAGAATGCCTTGACTTTTTCGGTAACGTCGGCGGTGTCGTCGAAGCCGTAGTGCGGCCAGAACATCGACCAGGTGCCATTTTCCTTCTCGAACAAATGGCCGCACTCGGTACAAAGGGCTTTGCTGTCGTTTAAGGTCAGGTCGGCTCCGTGACAAGGGCTGCGTAATAAACCTTCTAAGACTTCATCTCGCTCGTCTGCAACCGAACTAACCGCATACGATGGCTGGGAAGATTTGGTTAGCATAAACGGCCCCATACAAAGTGTATCTATATCCGATGCCATGAAAGTTTCATATGCATCCTGGGGTGAGCGGACGATAGGGTCCCAGCTCAAATTAAAGCTGGTGTTGATTATGACGGGACAGCCCGTTTTACGATAGAATGTCTTCAGCAGCTTATGGAACAACCTGTGCCGCTGGGCATCGACAGTCTGAATTCGGGCCGAGTAATCTACATGTGTGACCGCAGGAATTTTAGAGCGAGGCTGCTTGAGCTTGTCGATGCCTTTTATATTGGCCAACTCCGGCGGCCCGAGTCGTTTGCCTTGCTGTACAGGTGCTATTAGCAACATATACGGGCTCTCCTGGTTCTTCGCCATGCTGAAGTAGTCGTGAGCATGTTCTCTTAGTACAGCCGGCGCAAAAGGGCGAAAATCCTCGCGGAACTTTACTTTCATGTTGATTGTTGTGCGCAAATCACCTTTGCGTGCGTCGGCGAGGATACTACGGCAGCCCAGAGCCCGCGGGCCGAACTCCATCCTGTCCTGGAACCACGCGACGACCTTGCCTTTGGCAATGTCGCCGGCGACCCGGTCGCAAAGGACGTTACTATTTTCGATATACTCATAGTTAGCGCTGGTGGTTTCGAGAAATTCGCGGATTTCGTCTTCGCAGAAGGAACACCCCAGCAGCGAGCCATGCTGGTTGTCGGTCGTTGTCACAGTGCGAGGATTGTTTAGCAATTGGTACCAGATGAACAGAGCTACTCCAAGTGCGCCTCCGGCGTCGCCGGCCGCCGGCTGAATCCAGATATCATCAAAAGGTCCCTCACGCAGCACCCGCCCGTTGGCTACACAGTTGAGCGCCACACCCCCAGCCAGACATAAATGCTTCATGCCCGTCTCGGTATGTACGTGACGTACGGCCCGAAGCATCATCTCTTCAGTTACGTGCTGTACTGAGGCGGCCATATCCATCTCGCGTTGTGTGATTGGGGATTCGGGACGGCGGCGGGGGCCGCCAAACAACCGCTCAAACTTACGTGACGTCATCGTCAGCCCCCGGCAATAGTTGAAGTACGACATATCCATCTGTATCGAGCCATCCTCTTTCATATTGACGAGCTTCTCGAGGATCAAATCTGCGTACTTTGGCTCACCATAAGGTGCAAGTCCCATTAGCTTGTATTCGTCATTGTTGACCTTAAAACCGCAGAAGTAGGTGAAGGATGAGTAAAGCAGGCCCAGCGAGTGAGGAAAGCGTAGTTCGTGCGTCAGTTCTATATGATTGTTACGCCCGGTGCCATAGCTGCCCGTTGCCCACTCACCTACACCATCCAGTGTGAGAATCGCTGCTTCGTTGAACGGCGACGGGAAAAAGGCACTTGCTGCGTGTGACTCGTGATGTTCAGTAAATATGATGCGTTTGCGATACGCGCCGCCAAGTCCGCGCCGGATCTGACGAGGCAAGTGCAGCTTCTGGTTTATCCAGCCCGGGACTGCATTTGCGAACCATCGAAAACCATGTGGTGCATACGCAAGGAGTGTCTCATGCAGACGCTCAAATTTAAGCAAAGGCTTTTCGTAGAAACCCACGTAATCCACATCATCCGGCCCAAGATTTGCCTCAGCCAGGCAATACTCAATGGCGCGTTTTGGAAACCGCTCATCGTGCTTGTGACGTGTAAAGCGCTCTTCCTGCGCTGCGGCCACGATCTGACCGTCAACCACCAGCGCCGCTGCCGAATCGTGATAGAACGCGGATATGCCGAGGATAGCGGTCTTGCTCACTGCATCGGATTTCTTTTTTTTAGTTCTTTGTTTCATAGTCAGGATACAAAGTCTAAAAGCTCAGTTGCAGCTTTACACCTTGAGCTTGTCATTTACAGATTCCTGCCATTCGTGAATCTTTCCTGTAAGCCGGAGGATGACATCTCTGTGCAGCCCTGAATCAAACAGATTGATAGTTTCGCCTGGATCTTTCTTCAGGTTGAATAGCTGAGATTTGTCTGAATCACTGAGGCATAATTTCCATCCTTCAGGTGAGATCACTGCTCGGGTGTGTTCGTTCCCGACGCGTTTTAGCTCTTCCTTAGAAGCCAGGCTTGTGCCACCTTTCTTTTTCTTAAGAGCACCACTATTGGGGTTCCATTCAATAAACACATGATCCTGGGCGAGATGGCTCCTTTTGATCAACGGAACCAGACTTTGGCCTGGGAAATTCTCGCCGGCTTTGCTGCCCATCAATTCCAACACCGTTGGCATCATATCGATTTGACTGACAGGATTTTTAATCAAGCGATTTCTTCCTCTTAACTGCGGGATGCGCATCAGCCAGGGCACTTTGGCTGCTTCTTCATACATGACGCTCTTTTCAACCATATTATGGGAGCCCATCATATCACCGTGGTCACTTGTATAGACAACAATTGTGTTGTCGGCCAGCCCCAGATCGTCGAGGGATTTGAGAATGGCGCCCACACTCAGATCGACTTGAGTGACCAAACCCCAGTACTTGGCAATAAGATTTCGTATGTCCTTCTCTTGGCGACTATATTTTTCAATGCAATATTCTCGTTTCACACGATAGCGTAAAGGTTCGTTGTTTTCCAAAGGATCCCTGAAGTTGGCAGGTAATTCTACTTCTTTTGGGTCGTGCTCATTATCCAGCGGCCCGAAGAAGGGCATGTGTGGTTCGAGGAAATTAATGTACAGAGCAAATGGTTCGTTACGATACCGACGTAGAAAATCACACGTCTTGAGCTCTAGGAACTTAGGCTTACAATGTTCAATAGGACGTCGTGCAGCAAAAGATCGGCTGAACTTGCTGCCGCTATCCGGCTGATAGCCAAGCTCGATGAGAAAATGATGATAGTCACTTCTTCTACTTCGGTCACGCCCCTGGCTATAATGTGAAGTATATCCATCCTCCATTGAAACCCATTCCTGAAAGCCGTGCTGAGCAAAGATCTCATCTCCCAAGTGCCACTTACCCATGTAAGCTGTACGATAGTCCGAATCGTCTAACAGTTCAGGTAGACAAGGAATCTCAGACGGCAAGGGTATGTTGTTCTTGATACAGCCTGTGGTATGCGGCCACAGGCCTGTCATAACTGCTGAGCGGTTGGGTGTGCAAACCGGCTGGGTAACATAGGCCTTCTCGAAAACCACGCTTTCCTTAGCCAGCTTATTGAGATTTGGCGTATGTATTTTTTTGTTGCCATAAACGGCCATAGTGTCTGCCCGCTGCTCATCGGTCCAGATAAACAGCAAATTAGGCTTGTTCGGTTTTCGATTATAAGCCCCCTGAGAGACACCAGCGTATCCTTGCGTGATAAGCCCGGCCGCTCCTGCGCCAATGGCTTTGACTAATTCTCTTCGATTCATTTCAGATCTCATATCAAGACACCTTTGTTGGTCCCGATAAAATCGGGACTGGAATTTCATAAAAGTTTTTAATAACTCACGTTGAATATTTTTCCGGCCTTTAGTTGTCCCTGGAGAAACACAAAACCTCGCCGTTGGTAGTGGTCATGTACAACCGTTCATTGGCCCCGATCATACCATCGAATACCGGAGGGCTGTCTAAGTCGTATTGTGCCAATTTTTTTCCATCGGCAGTCGAGACAGCCAGGAGCAGGGCTCCCCTCTTGCCGTTAAAGGCGGCCGCCTGTTCGATTAGGCTGCGCCTTACGTTCGGGTCGTCTATCCGGCTGGAGGCCTGCTGCTCATCGACTACGTCGGGTGGCCCGGCGACGAAAAGCGTCCCGCCCGCAAGAACCATCGCACGGGCAAACAGTGGCACATCCTGAGTCCAGTGGTGTTTGACCAGGAATCCTTTCGCGGTCGCAGGCCCGGCCTTTATGCCCCGCTCACCTGAAGCCGGCGCTGTCTTGTCGGCAGCAAACAGTTGATGTTCGATTGGAGTAGTCCACCGGTAGTACTGTGGCTTGCGCCCGAATCCGTATACCTTCGAATCATCAAATACAAGGATCTGTCCTGCTGGAGCAGCTTTACCGGCAAGGAAATAGCCACACCAGCCGCTGACGAATGTGCTGCCATACATCCAGTAAGTGCGGTGCCAGCCGCTGTCATCGAGGAAACCGGTCGGGCTGAAAAGGTGCGCACGGTCGCTATGCTGTGTGGCCGGCGGTGCGCCCCTGTCCGCATCTGGTCCAGCCGGGAATGCTTTCAGGGGCAGGCGCGTCCCGTCCAGATTAAAGGGCTGTGACCTCATATAGACCAGCCGTCCGTCGCTCGACAGGATATCCGGCATAGCAACGGGCATGTTCAGCCAGCTCACATACGACTGGATGTCTTTGCCGGTTGTTTGTTCGCGGTCGTCGAGGATGGTATGTGAGAGCGCCTTACCTGTTTTCGGATCAAGTCTCCAGAAGTGCATTCCGCCATCCAGGAACATCGACCTGCCGGCGACGCAATACAAGACGCCATTTTTGATAAGCACGCTGCCGTGGGCAGGCCAGACAGACTCTAATTGCTCAAACGACATCAGACGCTGATCCATTGGTGCTACGCGGAAACGCCAGGCAAGGGTGCCATCTGAGGCGGCAAGACAATATACATATCCGTCCACCGAGGCGAACAGCACACGTCCCTGATAGATAGTCGGCGGCGAATCGACTCGGCCGCCCGTCGTGTAGTGCCAGAGCTTTTTGCCCGAATCGGTGTCGATTGCATAAATTGTGTGTGTATCGACCGAGGCTACGAAGACCTTGCCCTCGGCGACCACAGGGCTCGATAGTTTTCCCCCTATATCGGCCCGCCATGCTCGCTTGAGCTTTGCCGGGACAGGGGTGTTCGTACTGCCGCTGCGCTCTGCGTCGTGGCGATAAGTGGGCCATTGGTCTTTGGTTGTTTTCGCGGCGATGTACTTGCCGAACGCCGGGCCTTTTTCGAGACGTGGTGTGTTTTCCGCGCGCTTTGGGACACGTGGACCCGCCAGGGCCGGCGCTACCGCGTTAAAGCCGTACAGCTTGGACTCCAGGTAGCACGCGCAGGGATGAGGCGGATTATATATCATTCCGTTAGCCGGCATGATGCCGTACAGACATGCGCCTCTGACCCAGTGATGCGGGATCCACTTTTCGTTGCGGACGTCTATGAACTCTATTCCGGCCCGAGACATCAACAGGTAGTTATCTGTGGCTTTGCCGCGATAGCAGCGGTGATGGAACCAATAGGTCTCGACGTCGGGTGGGAACTCGCTTTTGATTTCTCCGGTGTATGGGTCACGTCCCGTGAATACGCCCACAGCTCTTCCGCTGGTTGTCTCTCCCGTCCATACCAGGCCATTTGCAACGAGCAGGTCCTCTGGCGATCTATAGCCGGATGGAGGATGATAGGCTGTCCAGAGGACGTCGCCGCTTTTTGCCGACAGCGCCGTCATAGTGTCCTTGCCGGTGGTGTACCATGAGCCTGTCTGCTTGCCCGCGGTCTCTCCGCCTGAGAAGAGAACAACACCTTTATATACAACGAGTATTGGGGTATAGAACGAACGGATTTCCCCGGCCCAGCCGACTGGATTGGAATGCCAAAGCTCGTTTCCGGTATTGCGGTCGAGGCAAACGATGCTGCGGCTGTCGTGGAAGAAGATGCGCTGGCTATCAGCCGCTAACGTTGCGGGCAGAACACGCCGCTCAGCAGTCCACAGGACTTCTCCGCTATCGGCGCGAACAGCCATAATTTGTCTGGGCGCCTCGTCCCAGAACTTTCCTCTGGATGCCTGGCTAATCATCTTTAGGTTGGTGAATTCAGGTTTTTCGGTTTCCTTGTTGACCAGCAGAAACAGGACATCATCCAACAGTATAATTTCTTCTGTAGCTTTAGTGTCTTCGTATGTTCGGACGGTCTCACCCGTGGCCGCATCAAGGGCCGTCAGAGGCGCATCAATACTGAGCGTTACGTAAACGCGGTCGCCGGATGCGACGAGACGGCGGGGTAACTGTGCCGGCCCGCTCTTGAGCGGCCACAGATGTGTGTGCCATGACGGAATCGGCCGCTTCCACAGGATAGTACCATTGAATGCATCCCGTGCTATCAGCGACCACTTAGGGGGGACTAAGATTGAGGCTCGCGGCGCCTCATCAAAGATGTAGAAGACCCGACCGCTGGCCGTGACGGCGGCACTGACGCTCGACATGCGGTCGTGGTGACGCGCATACCTCGGACTACCTACCCACTGCATGCGGCCCGGTGGAGCAACTACTGTATCGTGTGAAACGGCGTTGTTCGAAGCATCGTGCAAATAGTGCGTCCAGTCGTCGAGCTCTTTCGGCCGCGGCTTGATGGTCTTAATCCACCGGTTGTCCTGCTTGATATACGCCACACCATTCGGACACAAGATGCGCATCACTTCGCTTTCAGGGACAGTGCCGAGATTTTCAGATACCACCAGGTTCACAAGGTTATCAATGTAAGGCAGGCGGTCACCTTTCAACCAGTCGATTGACACCTTGCCGTAAAGATTAAGCGACCGGATATATTCTCGGGCTTTTTCCACATTCTTCGGTTGTGTATCCAGTCCCTGTACTAAATAGCTCTCATTGGCGCGCAACGCGGCAGTTAAGCTTCCATCACCACAACCAATGTGAACTATCAGGCCGCCTTTGACGCCGCTTGTATCCAGAATATTCTGTGCTTGTTTATGTTGTGAGGAGTTTAGCAAACCCGCATTAGTTGTATTTGAAGCAGTCAGCAAAATAAAGAACAGAACAACCTTCATAACAATCCAATTTGTTTTTGTTCGTGTAGTCATTATAAAATCCTCTTTTGTTTATTTTCTCTTGCCCATGCACAGAACGGTCCCATCCTTCAACGACAGATACAGTCGATCGTTTGCCGCGATCATACCGTCCCATACCGGAATTGCCGGAATCTTGTATTGTGACAGCTTATTCCCTGTATCTGCGGAGACTACCCAGAGCAAAGCTCCCTGTTTGCCCTGCCACGATTCTTCCTGCCGGCGCATCTGACGATTAATTTCGTCGTTGCCTCCGAAGACAAAACCATAAGTCTTTTCCTCATCAGCCACATCCGGAGGTCCAGCCAAGAACAGGTTCCCGCCAGCCAGTACCATGGCATTAGCCAGAAGGTCTGGCTTTGCCAGTTCCCAGAGGTGTTTGATTTTACCTGCCGGTACTTTTGCCTGTGCTTTCTTCCTGCCCCTTCTGTCCACCTTTTCGACAACGATCCTTTTCGGGGCAGGTATATCCTTGTCAGTTGCATACAAGCTATAGTAAGTTCGCGGGTTTAGATTATTGCCAATATTCTGGGCAAAGAATGAATAGACTTTGGATTTGTCGAAAACTATCAGGCGCCCCGTCTGCGTCTTTCCTCTTGGTCCTACATATTCACCGTGCCCCTCTCCGGCATTCTTTCCGTATATCCAGAATGAACGGTGAAACCAGGAGTCATCCAGAAAGCCCGTCGGACAGAAAAGATGCCTGCCATCTCCATCTTGAACGTTCTGTTTGCCGACTGCAACGTCAATGTCAACACGCTTACCCTTGAGGTCGAACTTCTGAGACCTCATATAGACGTACTCCCCATCGCAGGAAAATATGTCCGGATTAGTTACCGGCACGGCTTTGCCTGCCATCAACGCCTGCAGGTTTTTTCCCGTACGCGGGTCTTTGTCATCCAGCACTGTTTCGCCATAGCAGCGTCCAGTTAGAGCATCCAGACGAACCAGACGCATTCCTCCGTCAACAAACATATTGCGTCCAGCCAGACAATACGCCACTCCATCATGCACGAGAACACTGCCATGAAGCGGCCAAACAGATTCTACCTGTTGATAAGACACAAGCTTGTCAGGTCCCGGCGCCGCTCTGTAGCGCCAAGCTAATACACCATCGGATGCTCGCAGGCAATAGACCCAGCCATCCGCACAACCAAATATGGCACGGCCTTTGTAAATAGTCGGAGGACTATCAACTCTGCCGCCCGTGGTGTAAGACCATATCTTCTTACCGGAATCAGCAGTTAGTGCCAGGACGGTATGTTGGTCTATTGCCGATAGAAACAGCTTTCCATCAGCGGCAGTCATTGTGCTTAGTCTGGCTCCGACGTCAGTCTGCCAAAGCTGTTTGATTTCAGCCGGAAGGTTGTTTTCAGTGTGTCCGCTTCGTTCAGAGTCGTGGCGGTAGGTGGGCCAGGAATCTGATTTGGATGTGCCTGTTTCAGATTTCATATCCCCATAGGCCGGACCTTTTTCAAGGCGATCTTCGCTTGAAGTATCATCCTTTAATCGCTTACTCGCAGGAGCGAGCGCACAGAAATGCGCTAATTTCGACTGATAGTAGCACGCGCAGGATTCAGGCGGCCTGTATATCAATCCGTTGCAGGGCATTATCCCATAGATACAGCTACCTCGTAGCCAGTGCTGCAGCTCGCATTTTTCGGTACCCAATTCAAGAAACTCTGTTCCTGTGCCGGACGTCATAATGAAGCGTTCCGTCGCCCGACCCGGGTAGCATCGCTGGTGCATGAAGAATACTTTGAGATGGTCAGCTACAAAATCATGCTTCGTTTGGCCGGTTTGGATATCTATCCCTACGAAATGAGTCCCTTCGGTCTGGGATTTACCTGTTTGTGCCGTCCATATCACACCATTAATCAAGTACAAATCCTCTGGTGAGAAGTGACCTGAGCCGGGCTGCTCTGCTCTCCACAGGATATTACCGGTTTCGGTGCTTAATCCGACAAGACGCCCGCCCCTGCCTTTTTTTGTAGAGAGCACTACTACACTGTCACCTGCTATCAACCTTGGCGCGTATCCGGTTGCAGGTACGGCCCAATCGCCCGCGTTTTCTGAGATCCATTCTTCCTTTCCACTGTCACGGTTTAGAGCTACGATGTGCTCTCCGTCATGGAAGAAAATTCTTTTTCCCCGGACCGCCAAGGTCAACGGAGCTATACGATTTCTGTGCTTCCAAAGCTCTTTGCCGGTATCGGCAGAAACAGCCATCACGAGGCGCGCAGGGCTCTGCTTTGACCAGCCAAAAACATTGTTGGCCCGTTTTTGCTCCTTGCCTCGGTTGGGTGTCTCATGCTGATAAAGGAAAGGTTCCTTGTCCGGGTCCACCACCAGATACAATACTCCGCGGTCCAGAACAATCTCTTCGGTGGCCTTCGTATTTTTATAAGTCCGGATAGTTTTTCCCGTAGCGGCGTCCAGAACGCTCAGGGGTGCTGTGATACCGAGCGTTACATAGACCCTGTCGTCGACTGCGACAATCCGCCGGGGCAGATGGCCAGGCCCGCTCTTGAAGGGCCATATATGCGGAAACCATTGTTCGATACTCCGCTTCCACAGGTCCGTACCGTTGAAGGCGTCCCGTGCCACCACGTTCCAACGTGCGGGCAGGTAGATGTGATTCCTCAGTCCTTCGTCAATGAGGTAGAATATCCTGCCGTTTGAAGAGACCATACCACTTAAGCTCGACATAAAGTCATGGTTTCTGAGCCATTTTGGACCACCTACCCACTGAAGCCTTCGCGATGGTCCGACAATCCTGTCCTTGCTTACCATGGTTCCCTGCGGGTCGTGCAGATAATGCGTCCACTCGTCGATCTCCTCCGGCCATTGCTTGACAAGCTTTATCCACCGGCTGTCTTGCTTGATGTACGCCACCCCGTTCGGACATAAAATCCGTATCACTTCGCTCCTGGGGACAGTGCCGAGATTTTCGGATACCACCAGATTCACAAGGTTATCAATATAAGGCAGGCGATTGCCGTCGAAGCGGTCTATCGATATCTTACCGTACAGCCCGAGTGAGCGGATGTGTGCGCGGGCCTTGTCCACATTATTACCGTTGCTGTCGAGACCATGAACAAGGTAGCTTTCGTTAGCGCGCAGTGCCGCCGTGAGTTTTCCATCGCCGCAGCCGATGTGGACAATCAATCCACCCTTGACGCCGCCTGCTTCAAGAATTTTACCCGCTGTTTGTTCGTGTTGCGAAGAGGACAGCCAATCCGCGCCGGCCATATTGACGGCTAACAGTGAGACAAATAAAAGAACAATGATGATCCAATTTGTTTTTGTTTGCGCAGTCATTACCAAACCTCTTTCTCGTTTTATTTTCTCTTGCCCATACACAGCAGCCGACCATCTCTGGTTGAGATGTAAAGCCGTCCACTTGCCGCTATCATCCCGTCGAACACCGGCGGAGACTCAAGTTTATACTCGGCGAGTTTCTTCCCATCAGCGGCTGATATTGCCCATAGAAGCCCACCTTTGCCACCTTCAAACGCCGCCATAGGGTCGTCCGGATCGATAACGTCCGGCGGCCCTGCCACAAACAGGATCTTGTTGGCAAGTACCATTGCACGGATGCGCACCGGCGCCCAATGATGCCATATAGGCGGTTGCCTGCGAGTGAAACCTATCCCCTTTGGAACACCACGAGTATAGTCGGGAATAACCGGTTCGTTGTCGTTATCATCGGCGAAGAGCAGGTAGCCCTCGGCGGCAGGCGTGAACAAGGGGCTTTGCAGATTCCTCGATGGATATGCCTGTACGGCGTATGTTTTTTCAGGACCGACGACCAGCAATTGGCCTGTTTTCGAAGCGCGATTGGCGATGTAGAAGCCGGGCCAGGTAGCCGAGTACATCCAGAAGGTGCGGTTAAACCACGAGTCGTCGAGGAACCCGCCGGTGGACAAAATGTGCCGGCCCATCTTTCTGTCACCAAGATTGCTTCCTCCGTATTTGGCCTTGTGTTGTTTCGCCATCTGCGGCCACGTCCTTAACTGCCAATCCCTCTGCAATATCTCGTCTTTCTCCTGTGTTTCCATGTTCTGTACAAAAGGCTTGTTCATAAGCTCGGCCAAGCCCATCGCATCGGTCCCGTTGTCAGGGTCAGCCATGACATAAGGAGTCTCCTGCTTTGTAAGAGACCTGTCGAGTTTGTACTGCCCTATGTAGATATAATCGCCCTCACTGACAAGGATGTCCGAGCGTGCGCCTTCCATGTGGTATCCCGGGATGAACGGCTTGTTCTCGGCGTCTTCCCGTGTCCTCGCCCATGTGTCCAGGCAGGTTTCGTACAACGCTTTGCCCGTCTTCGGTTCGAGTCCGAATACCCGGATGCCCCCGTCAAGATAAGTTGAACGTCCCGCAGTACAATAGGCGATACCGTCTTTCATCAAAATGCTTCCATGCACGCGCCAGGGTGATTCCAATTGACCGAAAGCGATGATACTCCGGTCCGAAGGCGCCGCTGTGAATCGCCATACCATTTCGGCGTCTGAGGCCCGCAGACAATAAACCCGCCCGTCGGCACAGCCAAAGAGAACCAGACCGCCATACACGCTCGGCGGAGAATCAATCCGGCCGCCCGCGGTAAACTGCCACAGACTGCGACCGTTCTTAACGTCAAACGCATAAAGCGTATGTTCATCCTTAGCGGCAACATATACCCGTTCTCCAGAGACCACCGGCGCAGTCAGTCTCCCCTGCAAGCGCACTTGCCATTGCTTTGTAACCAGGGCCGGAACCTCACAATCTGTGGCGCCTGTACGCCGGCCGTTACGACGATAGGTAGGCCAATCATCAGAGCACAGAGTGCCCGGAGCAGACCTCAGAGATTGTCCGTAGGCGGAACCTTTCTCTAACCTCTTCGATTTCCGACTTTTGACTTCTGATTTCTGAGCCGGTGCCAGCGCATTAAAGCCGGTCAAATTCACGCCGGGATAGCAGAAACACGGATGCGGGGGAGCGTAGAGCAGACCATTACAAGGCATAATGCCATATCTGCAGGGACCGCGAAGCCAGTCGTTCTGTGTATTGACGCCGCCGGTCATGCTGACGAACTCTACACCACGGTTGGGAGTAATAAGGAAATTTTCCGTGGCCTTGGTTTGGTAACAGCGCAGGTGATGGCCGGGAGTGAACACGTCATCGGTATTGAGTCTCGTCACTATCTCTCCAGTGCGAATGTCACGCCCAACGACACGGTCACCCTCCCAATGCCACAACTGATTATTCGCAACAAAAAGCTCGTTTCGCCGCACGCTGACATTGACCGTCCAGATATTTTTTCCCGTACCAATGGACACTGCTCGAAGCTCTCCCTTGCTCAACAGCAGTATTCTATCATCGTGAACCACCAGCAGTGATACCGGCGATTTGCCTGGTGCCCGCCACAGTTCTTTCCCGTCTCTGATCCGCAAACATAACAGCGTCTGTCCATCCTGACAGAAAACTTTTCCGTCCCTGGCGGCCAATGACAGCGGCTGTATCTTTCCGCTCACTTCCCAGAGTTTCTTCCCGGTACTGGTGTCGATTGCCACAATCAGTTTTTTGCCCTTGCACAATATGAGAACACCCTCAAGGCAGCGGACCTCTTCGGTCCCTTCCGTTCCTTTATAGGTCGTCAATATCTCGCCTGTCGCTGCATCGAGAACCGAAACGCCGGCCTTGTATCCGAGTGTTATGAATACGCGCTCTCCTTCGGCGACAAGGCACCGGGGAACCGTCAGAGGGATGCTTCTAAGCGCTCTGTTCTTCCACGTACCGCCTCCCCACTGCGTTAGTGGGCGTTTCCAGAGCAGCAGCCCATTGAAGGCATCTCTCGCTATCAACGTCCATCTTTCCGGAAGCGACTGCGTCGTAACTCCGGTCAGGCCCTCATCAAAAACATAGAAGAGCCGCCCCTTCGCCGAGACCATTGCGCACAAACTCGAATTGAACTCATGGCTGCGTGACCACAGCGGACCACAGACCCATTTCAGCCGACGAGGAGGCCCCACTTGAGTATCTTTGGCGACCGCGTTGTTCGAGGCATCATGCAGGAAATGTGTCCATTCATCAATCTCTTTCGGCCACGACTTGACCTTCTTTATCCACGGCTCGATTGAGCCCGTCGAACTCTTCCGGCCTTTCTTAATATATGCTACGCCATTTGGTGCAAGTACCCGCATCACTTCATCCATAGAAGTCCTGCCGAGGTCTTCAGCAACAACGAGATTGACAAGATTGTCAGCGTAGGGCAGCCGATTGCTGTTAAGATTGTCCACTGAGACCTTGCCATACATACCGAGAGAGCGGATATGCTCACGGGCTTGTTTTACATTCTTTGCATCAGAATCCAGACCCTGAACAATGTATCTCTCGTTAGTGCGCAGTGCTGCAGTAAGTATGCCATCGCCACAACCGATATGCACTATCAGGCCCCCTTTAACATCGCACGCATTTAGAATCTTCTCAGCCTGCCGTTTTGCTCTCAACGTCTGAGCCGTTACTGAAGATGAAGTTATCAGGATTGCTAAAACAAAGGTTAGAAATGCGAAGAATTGTTTCTTTTGCTTGTCCATGGCCCTATCTCCTAATTATATTGATTCTGAAATAGCATCCTGAGTTTACCCAACATGGATTCCCAATTTCTCCCCCATTAGTACCAAATTTTCTTAAGAAAAGCAACTATGAAGCTACATTTCCCCGTTGTCATTCTGAGCGGAACGCAGTGGAGCGAATCCCGATGTATCGGGATAATCCTTTTCTAAGGCCAGATCCTTCGCTTAGGCTCAGGATGACAAACGAGTGTAATAGCTTATTAGCAATGAGATTACGAGATGCCAGAAAAATTTGTCACGCCCATTCACATCGTGACCGGAAAAATTAGTGCTACCACCGTCGAATCCTGCTATACTCCCTTAAGCTCCCGGCCCTGAAAGGGCCGGCTAATGCGGTCTTAACCGCAGTAACTTTGAACACAGATTGGATTGTAAGGTTATTATTATGTTTCCTAATCAAAGGATGAAGAGAGATTTAACTTACGCAGATAGGGATGATAATGTATTCACGCGAGTTTCTTGAACAGCTTTATCGTACACTTTACACGATTCGGGTATTTGAGACCGAATGCGTCAAGCTCTATCGGCAGGGTTTGATTATCGGCTACTTTCATCCTTACCTCGGTGAGGAAGCGATTGCTACCGGTGTTTGCGCGG
>SDBS01002133.1_pt1 | contig 19883 bp, 13 predicted proteins | sample 2277091 | NCBI WGS metagenome assembly SDBS01 (sample SAMN10404972, study PRJNA504765) | marine sediment metagenome | isolation source: marine sediment core GS10_PC15, 163 cmbsf | place: Arctic Ocean: Southern Knipovich Ridge | collected 2010 | reverse complement strand
TGATAAAACAATGTGGTATCAACAGCATAAAGATCCTCCATAAGATTCATGACAAATTCCCACTCACCGGGAAACCTTTTACAGCGATAAAGTTCAATCGTCCGGTTTTCCATGGTTTCAGGGATCATATAGTACCCGTCATCCAGTTCAAAGATAAAAGGATAAGACATATGATATGGCTTATCAATAATAATAGCTGATCCCAGGAGGGCACCATCATCATCTAATTCCAGCACAGATATATGGCCCTTCCCGGTTTCGTATATGTATTCCTCTATGAAAATATAGTGTTTATTTTCCTTACTTACAATAAAGGGATCAGCCCAGAATTTCCCGGCGGGTGGTTTCAGGTCTGTAAACTTAGCAGGATCCAGTTTGAGGGGGAACTGATCACGGTCCTTACTGATGATGATATACCATAGATCAGGGTTAAGGAAAAAGATTTTCCGGCCGATCTTCTTACTGATAACCGTGAATAAATTGCCCAGGGCCTGAAAGGAAGACGGAACACTGAATGAGCCTGCCTGATCCGGCTCATCATCTCTTTTGAACCTGTTTATCTGCTTTTCAAGATATTCATCACCCCCTAGCGCCAGTCCCTCAATAAGCCTCGGCATCACTACGGAGGCAGATGCATATACCTGCTCCCTCACAAAATTTATTGATTCCGGGTAGGTCGGGGTAAAGGTGCGGTATATTACTGTACCCGGCCCCCCATCTTTGTGCATATAAACAGCTCCTTCAATTTCAGGCAGGTTTTTTACCGTTTCCCAGTAAGCAGCCGTATGATCCCTGACCATCCGTTTATCACCCACCCTGTATGACCAGATCCCAAACCCGGGAGCATTCGGGTAAGAACTTTCGGGCAGCTCAACCCCGAAATTCAGGATCAGATCCAGGTTCTTCCATGACATATGATCAATTGCCTCAGCCAGGCAATTAATGATTGGTACTTCCCCGGTCAGGGTCGATATGTCAATTTTTGTATCATAATCAAACCTGTCCCTGAACATGGACCTGTCCAGTTTTTCATGGAACCTGTAGAAAAATGGATACTTTCCCCGGTCATGAGTTTCCGGTTTACCGGCATCCCTGATCACCAGTTTAATATCTACAGAATCGGAATCTGCTATCTTTTTCAGGATCCTGAACTCCCACATATTGATGTTCAGGTCAGAGGTAAGAATTCCGATTTGTAATGCTCCGCTCATTATCCTTTTATTGGTTTTGCTTCAGCCATTCTTCAAAAAACAGCAGTGACCAGATTTTGGCACTGAAGTCACGCATTCCCTTCTGGTTGTCCATGACAATTTTTTGCATGTATTTTTTATCCAGGTAAGCAGACGATAAAGGGTTCTGTGAAAACAGTGTATCCTGGATGTATTTTTTCAGATCGTCCTTGAACCAGACCGACAGGGGCACGCTGAAACCCTGTTTGGCATGGTTCAGGACACTGCCGGGCAGATGCGGGGAAAGTGCTTTTTTGAAAATATACTTTTGTTCCTTACCATTCATTTTCATGGAACTCGGGATGCGGAAGCTCAGTTCAGCAAATTTATGATCCAGTATCGGGACCCTGACTTCCAGAGAGTTTGTCATACTGGCCCTGTCAACCTTTGTCAGGATATCATCCACCATATAGGTTTTAATATCCAGGTATTGCTGGTTGGTAATAAAATCATGTTGGGAGTTTTCTCCCAGTATCCCTGCCTTGAAAAGTTCAGAACCGCTTGCATCACCATTGACAGCATATGGATGCAGGATGAGCTCCTGTCTTTCTTTTTTTGTCCAGATGGCCAGATATGCTCCCAGTAAATCCCTGTTCTTGGAAAGGAAATAAGTCAATCCTTTACCCGCTACTTTTTGCGGGATCATACTGTTAATGCTGCCCCAGAAAAGCCTGTTAAAACCGGTAGATGATGTACTGTATCTGTGAACATTCTTAAAATAACGATAAATATCGTACCCCGCAAAAAGTTCATCTCCTCCATCCCCTGACAGGACAACGGTTACATGTTCCCGGGCAAATTTCGAAACATAATATGTCGGAATGGCAGAGGAATCAGCATAAGGTTCATCATAAAAATTCACCAGTTTTGGAAGCAGGCCTATGGATTCCGGTTAAATAATTTGTTCATGGTGTTCACAGTCATATTTTTCCACCACGGCCCTGGCAAATTCCAGTTCGTTAAATTTCTGTTCCTTGAATCCGATTGAAAAGGTTTTGATCGGCAGATTGGAGTTTTTTGCCATCATGGCAACCACCGAGCTTGAATCAATACCCCCGCTCAGGAATGCACCCAGCGGAACATCTGAGATCATGTGTAATTTAACCGTTTCTGAGAAGCAATCCTCAATTTCTTCCAGCCATTGCTTTTCAGATCTTGAATGATCAGGTTCAAAGCAAACTTCCCAGTATCTTTTGATCTCTACGGAATTGTTTTTAAGGGAAAAAAGAAGGTAATGACCCGGTTGAAGCTTCCGGATGTTTTTGTAGATGGACAGATCACTGCTGATATAACCAAAGCTGAAATAGGAATCCAGTCCATCTACAGACAGGGTCTTATCAATCCCCTCTGCTTTCAGGATGGCCTTTATCTCGGAACCGAAAACAAACTTCTCATGATCCCTGTAATAATAAAAAGGTTTTATCCCGAACCTGTCACGTGCACAAAAAAGCTGCTGTGTGTTATCATCCCATATGGCAAATGCAAACATCCCCCTGAGGTACTCCAGGCAATCAACTCCATATTCCTCATACAGATGCAGGATCACTTCAGTATCGGTAGCAGTTTTGAACTTATATCCTTTCTTGATCAGTATTTCGCGCTGTTCCGGGAAATTATAAATCTCGCCATTGAAGATGATATGGATGCTTTCGTTTTCATTGGCCAGGGGCTGATGGCCCGTAACCAGGTCAATGATGCTCAGGCGCCTGAATCCAAGCCCAACATTTCCCTTTATATAAATCCCCTCATCATCCGGTCCCCGGTGCAAAATGACATCCATCATCTGCTTTAATTCTGATGGATTTATGGACCATCCCATGTTGAAATTTATCTTTCCTGTAATCCCACACATTTAGGCTAAGTTAAGGTATACTTTCATATAATTACTTGCACATATTTCAATATCGAAGTTCTCGTGAAAAAACCTGAGCAGATTATCCCTGTTGATTGATTTCCTGTGTTTTATAAATTCTTCGACCGCAATGCGGTAATCCTCTTCAGAAACAGTTTTTGAAAGGAAGCCGGTTACGCCATGCTGTATGGCATTGACCATACCGCCTACCGGGGTACAGACAGGGGTGCATCCGCAGGCGAAAGCTTCTATTAAGGCTATGGGCATTCCCTCAATAACAGAGCTCAAACAAAAGGCATCAGAGGCCATCAGATAATCGCTTATGTTTTCATTTGGCACGATCCCCAGAAAATGGACATTGCCCCCAGCCAGTTTTTTCAAATCATCCGCTGATTCGAACCCCGGTCCCAGCAGCAGCAAGATTACATTATGGCCTTCCTGGTAAAGCCTGCTGAAAACCGACACTAGCATCTTCTGGTTCTTCTCATGGGAATACCGGCCGATATGGCAAAAAACCAGGGTATCAGGATCGAATTTCAGTGTGGCTATTTTACCGGTGATCTTATTAAAATCCGGGGTTTGTGTATGTGGTTTAAGCCCATTGTAAATGACCGGTATGTGGTCAAGTTTATAGAATGATGTATAAGAATTCTCATTTTCAGGTGAAATTGCAACGGGGGTAACAAGCCGGCGTTTGAAGAAAAACCTCCAGATCAATCGTTCAAGTCCCGATCCAACCTCAGATTGGGCCACGCTGTGCAGGGTATAAACTATGCGGATCGTCCTGCGGAATACCAGCGAAAGGAGGAAAAAGTAAATCACAAGATTCAGATGGCAGTGTACAATCCCCGGTTTCTCTGATTTAAGGAGTTTATAGAATGACCATATCAAGCCAGGTTTTAAACCTGGCTCTATTCCCAGGTTAATATAGTTGACCTTATCGCTTATTACTTCTTTGAAGAAACCATAGTTCCCCAGTGAATCATCCCGAAAGGCATACAAACTGACATCGTGATTTTTGGACTGTTCATTTGCCAGATCCACGACAAAATGCTCAGCCCCCCCAAGACCCACATTATATATGAAATGGAAGATTTTCATCCGGTGTTGAATAAACTGATCAATGACTTTGAATAAGATTTATAGTTGAAATTCTTCAGGCCTGTCTGATAGCTGTTCTGTGCAATTTGTTTTGCCCGGCCAGGGTCGGACAGTACCGCCTGCATGGCTTCTGCAAATGCCTGTACGGAATATTCATCGCATAAATAGGCATTTGCCGGGTCAAAGTAATTATTGATCTCTCCCACCTTATTGGTAATGATGGGTCTTCCGGAAGCACAGTATTCACTTATTTTATGGGGAAACCGGGCTTTGTCCTGGTCGGTATTCCTCATGGGTATGATCAAGGCTTCGCTGTTCAGGTAGAGATTTACCAGGTCATTATACGGGATATCGGATTTAATAAGGACTGAATCCCTTTTTTCGCTTTGGCTGAGCCTGTTATCGATATTTTGATTTCTCCTGGTCACCAGCACCAGTTTGACCTCACTGCTTTTCACCTGTTCAAATGAGGAAATAACAAAATCAATGATCTCAAAATAGGCTTCAGAAGACCCGCAGAACAAAAAGTATTTTTCCGGGATCATCCGGGAAGGCATTTTCTCAGGTGTGAATTTGTCGAAATCGGTGATCGCAGGAATTTTAATCACTTTATGTTTCTTTTTATCCCTCACCAGATGGATCAGGAAATCACTGATACAGATGACCTTATCGGCCAACAGGTAAAAATACCTGTCGTACAATGATTTACCTATACGGTCAAGACCCCTGAAGTCTTTGTATGCCGTCCAGTATTCCACTATATCCAAAACGGTAGTGAGCCTGAAGATCTTTCCAAGGAAAAAGTAAAACAGCACATTATGAAAGCCGTTTGTGCTGATCAGCATCCCGGATAATTGTTTGGTCCTGGAGTATTTCCGGATTTGACGGATCTCATTTAGCAATCCCCGGATCTTTAACAGGTTCCTTTTAATAAAACCATCAGGCCTGAAGGTTGTTCCCGAACAGTAAATGTACTGTATGCCTTCAAAAACACCGGTGCCGGGCAGCCTGTCCTCACGGCTGTGAATGCCGTAGCGGCAGAGGACCGTTACCTCCCATCCCTCAAGCATAATCGCTTTAGCCAGAAGCATTTGCCGCTGAACCTGTGCAAAACCGAGTGGGAACTCCGGGTGGCCAACACTTAAAACTTTCTTCTTCACAATGGTGTTAATCAGAGACTATGGTATTGTATATTTTATTTAATTCAGCAATGATGGCTTCTGGTGAATGTCTTTTCAAGGCTGCCTGTCTTGCTTTCAATCCGGCCTCCATGGCCTGCCCGTAATGATTTATCAGATGAACCATTAATCCTGCCAGATCGTGTTTGTCATAGGGATTGAACAGGAAACCGGTTTCACCGTTTTCGATGATGGTCATAAGTCCTCCGACGGAAGGGGCTAACACCGGCATACCGAGCAACATGGCCTCACAGACACTGTTCGGACTATTATCTATATAGGATGTATGAACATAAAAATGGCAGGTTTTTAATTGTTTTATCAGTTCACCGGCACTGATCTGTCCACACAATTCAACATTGAACCTTTTGTGATCAACCCCCAGGATCCTTCTCACAACCCTTGTCATAGGATCTTTTTCACCGGTCCCGAAAATTTTCCAATGAATACGATAATCTTTCAACAGATCCATCGCTTTATACACCCCGTCGAGGCCCTTGTAAATATCGGGATTGAAAGTGGTTCCGATCACTATCTCAGCATCTTTTATTTCAGAGGGCTGGACCCACTCGGTTTCAAAGAAATCCCTGCGTAGTGCTTCTTCACAATGAAAGTACCTGGCCGAGGGATTTAACAGACCGACAAAATTCCTGTCAAAGGATGTTCTTCCAAGAAAATATTTCCAGTGCCTGATCGTCTCCTCCTCACGCCTGGCCCACTTTCGGAGTATTCTGTAATGATGAACAACGGAAATACCCCTTAATAGAGAATTTAAATCACTGTTTAATAATATTTTACGCTGATTGAACCCCGGAGGGAAATATACATCGGCAATGGCCCCGGCCAATCCCTGCAGGGTAAACAGTACCTTCTCTGATCGATTCCTTAATATCCTGCCATAACCGTTTTCAGTCCCGAAAACATGTACCAGGTCAGGTTTATAATCGGCCATTATTTCATGAATATGGCCTATTTCCTCATCCAGCAGGCGGGCACGATGCCGGTCCAAAATCCTTTTGACAGCATTGCCTTTCCTGAAGGGGACCCCATAGTAGACCACATTATCTTTCCGGATGCTTTTAAACGCATCCCCATCGTAGAAAAAACAGATCCTCAATTCATGTAAATTGCTTGCCTCCAGCAGGGATTGCAGGGCAGATACCCAGCTGACCCCGAAAGAGTCATAGCCAAATTCCTGAGCTGCATTGGCCGGACTACTCGTCAACCAGAGGATCTTCAAGGCTGCGCGGTTTTTGATTAAACACTGACAATGCGAGTCCCATCAATATCCAGATCAGGAAATGATAATTGTAGAACCGCAAAGAGTTTATTTTTAACTGGTCAATCAGGAAAAAAAGGAACATAAATGAAAAGCCCAGAACGATCCCGGAGAGTGGACTGTTCTGCGAATTGAGATATTTTCGGAACAGTATAAACGATATATACATGACCAGGGCCAGGTAGGCAAAAGTGCCTATCCAACCATAGATCATCGGGATGGATAGATACAGGCTGTGAAAATCCCTGATATGGGCCCGGTGGGGTGAGAATCCTGTACCGTGCCAGGCCATGGAGTTCCCTTCCTCCCTGCCAAAACCAAAACCGATTAACCAGTTCTGCGCGGCCAGTCGTTTATATCCTATCTGGTAAACGATTTCACGGTTCAGTTCCTCACCGGTACGGATATTTTCAAGCGAAATATTCTGGATGTTTATGAGCTTGAAGCGTTCGATGATCTGATCAACACCTAATTGTTTACCAAATAGCAATACGCCCGGTATGGCGATGAGTCCGATCAGGATAAGTTTACCGGCCGTCTTTGAAAGGTATGCCCTGTAACGGATCAGGGAGAAGGCCATGATAAAAAGAACCGCCAGCAGGATGGCTGCCCTGGTTCCCGTGATAAACATATTCAGAACACTGAAGACCAGCAAGATATAAGGTATGTTTCCCAGATCAAAGAATTTCATGGTCCTCCTGTCCATGATGACGCAGTAGGCAACAATGAAAATGAGCAGTGAAAATTCGGCAAAAAGCTCATAATCAGCCAATAATGAAGGCATCCTGCCAAAATACAGGGTGCTGATCATACTTACCGATGTATTGGCCCGGCCGCCCAGGAGAGACCAGTTGGTATCATAGAAAACAAATTTCTGGTTCAAAGCCGCCAGGAAGGAGAAGATTGAGATAAGGGTAACAACGGTGAATATTATTTTCGGGTGGGATCTCTTGAAACTGTAGTTCTGAATAAAGATAAAGGTGATAATGATGCCGGTGAATATGACAAAGGATTGAACAAGGTTTTTTATATCCAGTGGATTCTTGACCAGGTATCCTGCAAAATTCGCCAGGATTAAAACACCCAGGCAAAGCCTCACAAAATTGTCTTTCAGGACCAGCCTGCCCCTGGTAATATAATATTCAATTAAGACAATGAAGGGGACCAGCGTGACACCTCCAAAATTATCACGTGTGTAGATGGTGCACAACATCAACATGTAAGTGATAAAAAGAAAGCGGTCTTTCAGGTAATTGAAAATGTAGTATGTATGAGCCAGGATTATTACCAGTCCCGCGAGATTCATGGTCAGGGATTCCTTTTCCATTAACTGGGCTACCACCAGACCAAATAAAATATGCCCGATATAATACAGAAACTTCTTCACTATAGAGCATTAAGATACAACTTTCCTCCTGACATAACGATCAATAAAGGTGCGGATATAGGCTATCATGCCTCTTTTTTCTTCCCTTTCCATACCCAGCAGGTAGATCATTGCCAGTAGCCACAAAACGGATACCAGGCTAAGGCCAAAGAATCTCCAGATGTTCGAGGCAAAGATATCCCTGATGAAGAAAAACGGTACCATGGCCACCGACACCAGGATCATCTTCAGATAGGCCCTGTAAAAGAACTCCTTCACATCAAATTGTATCAGGCGCTTCAGTAAGATCTGCCGGACAAATAAGACGATAATGGAAATGCTGGTATAAACTAGTAAGAGCACATAAGCGGGATACCCAAGCTTAAGCATGTAATACGCGATTGGGAGTCCCAGTATACGAAGGGTACTCAATATGATCTGGAAGTACTTTATTTTCCCGGTCGCGTGTATCGCTGCCGGGATACCGGCGTTCATGGTTGCGATCAATCCATTGGCGATCATGAGCTGGATAAAAATACCTGTATATTGCGGGACATCCTTCAGCCATATTTTCAGGATATAATCGGTTTCCAGTAAAATGGGCACCGCAGGAAGCAGCATCAGGAAAAATGAGTATTTCGAAGAAAATATAACCAGCTGCATGGTCCGGTCGGTCTTCCCCCCGCTGTAACTTTTTGTGATCTGGGGAACTGCTGCCTGGTTAATAGTCTGGGCAAATGTCTTGACCACGTTGTTCACCTGGTTGGCTATACCGAAACTGGCATTCAGGACCGTCCCGAAGAATGCGTTGATGATCAGGTTGGATCCCTGGACTTCACCAATACTGGCTGCCGCGCCAAACATGATCCAGACCGAGTACATGCCCATCTCCCTGTATTTCGCCCTGCCTCTTTGAAAATTCCATTTGATGATTTTGGGATAATTCCTGCGGGTATATAAATAGTATATCACCGGGGGAAGCATCGTTATAAAGGCCATGAGCACGGCATATAATCTCAGCCGGTTCCCGGGAAAGTAAAGCAGGTAGATAACTATGGACAGGTACAGGCAGCTTTTCAGTATTTCAGAAATTGCCGTGACCACAAACTTTTCCTTTGCCGTAATCAAGCCCTGGAAGGGGACACTGATGATGGAAGTAACGATACCCAGGATGGCAAAACGAAAAACGAAGATGGCATCATCCAGTTTACCGGCATCCACGACCAGGTGATTGCGGATGTAGTAAACGCCAATGGTCTCTGCCAGGAAAACGATCAGTATAGCCAGACAGGCATGAATTACAAGGCTGATGTTAAAAACGCCGTTCACCTTATCGTCCCGCCCGGCGCCCATTTCGAATGCAATAAAGCGGTAGGTAGTCGATATCATAACGGTATTCAGGAAGGCAATGATAAAGACAATGCCACCAACCACATTGTATAAGCCGAAGTCTGAGACACCCAGTGCCTGGAGGATGAACCTAGAGGCCAGCAGTCCGATCACCGAAGAAACCAGCAACCTGAAATAAAGGATCAGGCTATTTTTTATTATGGTTGCATTTCCGCTCAATCTTGTGGATTTGGCAGAATCTGGAATGATGAAGAATGTTCAGCAGGTAGCAGATCTGTTTATTTAAGGGTTTTATTCAGTTTGTACAAATTGTAGGCATTCCTGGCCTGTGATCTTAAACTTAATTTGAAGTGGTTTCTAAGGGTTCTGTATACAGCTTTCGAAGGCTCTATCTGTCCGGGCAGGCTACCGGTAAGCGGGCCCTTATAGATAGCCTGCTGCTTATAAATATCATCTTCAAGGTCATCACAATGGAGGCCGCTGCCGTCATGCCCGGCATTGCGGACCCTGCTGACGGATGGGAATACGGAATACATATTTTTCAGATAGAGGTACAATGACAGGTAACCATCCCCGTGCAGCAAATCTTCCTTGGCCATGACCATCAGGTTTTCAACATAATGGTTCGCAAGACGATTAAGCTTAAAACACTGGCGGTAATTTTTCAGGAATTTTTTTACCTCACCCATTGCCGTTTCCCGGTCCCAGTTCACCTTCTTCCATTTCTCCCTCCACAGGCCAACACCCCAGGCAGTATAACCGGGCCATATATAAAGATCCTCCCTGTAGGAAGCCGGCATTGATATCGGGTAGTTATAGCCGGATACAGAATATATATCCTCCCGGACCCGGTATGTTTCCAGTGCTGTATTTACAAATGAGAGGAAGTCCTCCGAAAAAATATTATCATCCTCGGAGAATATGAGCCTGTCATGGGTTTTGAAAACCTCCTCGTAGGCTTTTCGGATGTTTTTCTTTGACCCGTAATTCTCTTCCCTTATGAACAGGGTTACCTCGCTGAATCCCCTGATGGTTTTTGCGAATTCTATAACCTTCTGGTTATCCTCCCGGTGTTCTTCCCGGAAAGGTGCATCGATCGCAATATACAAGTGTGTTTCTGCTGCCAGGGCATTCTTACTCAGCGAATCAATACACTGCTTGAAATGCTCCGCCCTGTTATATACGCTGATCACTAACGCTGCCTTCTCCATAATGCTTTCGACAAATCCTGTGGTTCACCCGATCTTCAGGTCCACAAAGGTATTCATATTATTGATTACGGCATCCATCTCCTCCCGACTTTTAAAAGTCATCAAAAGAATGCCTATGGCAGCATTGGCCCCCTGGAAGGAGCGTACCTTTCCGCCCGGCTCAATGTATTGATGAAATTCCCGGATATTGGGACTGAGCTTCTCATCTATGGATAGCTGTTTGAGCACTCCGTCAGATCCTGAATGAATTACGTAATAGGCGGCAAAATGATCCGGGCTCTCGGGGACAATGATCTTTTTCCCGAGTGCTGCATCGATGGATGCTTTGACCATATCAAAGCCTGTGGCGTAGCGTATTACCTGGGGGACGAAATTGCCGCCGCTCCTGGGACCGATCTCCATGATGAAGATCCTGCCTTCATTGTTTATCCTCGCCTCCAGATTTACAGGACCTGTCGTAAATCCTGTTTTTTTAATTATCCCGGCTATCTCATGCTCCACTCTCTTAACGATCTCCGGTGACTCCCTGCTGGGCCAGGTGGTTGAAACCGGGACAAAAGGATTTATACTTGCGTTATAATAATGATCACCCAGAAAGGAAAAGATCAGTTCGCCGTTCTCAACAAACCCGTCACCATGTAATTGCTCTCCAGCTGAATGAACAAACTCCTCCACGATGATCCTTTTGTTCCTCGAAAAACAGAACGCATGGGCAGCTGCCTCTGAAATCCGGGAAACATCATCGACCCTCGATACTCCCTTGCTCCCCGAGGAATCGGTTGGTTTTACGATCACCGGGAATTTCATATCATCCACCATTTCAGGTAATACCTCTCCTTCGGCAAAACTTCTTGCTCCGGGTGCATTGAAACCATTTCGCGAAAGGAAATCCCGGAACAGGTCCTTCTCGGCAAGTATCCTCACGCTTTCATATTTATTACCCGGCAGGCCCAATTTTTCTGACACATATGCGGCAACCGGCGCAGCCGGGTCAGAAGCATAAGCAAAAACAAGGTCGGAATTTACCTTCCTCGCCAGCTCCAGGACAGCCTGCTTGTCGGTAGTACTTACGTCATGGTATTCATCCGCCAGTTTATGTCCGGGATTACCGGGCAGGTAATCACAGGTAATGATATAAAAACCCCGTGACCTGGCTTCCTGCAGTATCGGGATCTGAGCATAGGCCCCCCCGAGAAAAAGAACCTTTTTTTGCCTTTTATCAGAATGCATGAAATACTACTGCTTTAAGATTTCCCCGATCTGCCTGATTTTATCAGTTTCAAGATCCGGGTATAAGGGTAAACAAATGACCTGCCCGGCAACCATTTCAGCCATTGGCAGGTTTTCTTTGCTGGCAGATGGCAGACTCCGGTAAGTAGGGAACTGGCTTATCAATGGATAGAAATACCGCCTGCCGTAGATGTTGTGCTCTTTGAGGTTTTCATAAACAGTGTCCCTGGACTTCCCATATTCCCGGGCATCGATCAGGATCGGGAAATAGGTGTAACAGTGGTCCACACCATCTATGTCTTCCAGGAACCTGATACCCGCAATTCCACCAAGCTGTTCGCGATAGGATCCTGCAATCGTTTTGCGTTTGGCAATATATTCATCCACATACTTCAATTGTACCAGTCCCAATGCAGACTGAAATTCATTCATCTTGGCATTGATGCCGGGCTCGATGACCGTTGTCTCATTTGCAAATCCGAAGTTCTTGAGGAAGTCGATACGCTTCTTGGTTTTTTCATCCTGGCAAACAATGGCCCCTCCTTCAAAGGTATTGAACACCTTGGTGGCATGAAAACTCAAAATAGAGAGGTCACCAAAATTCAATACGGAATTGCCATTGATTTTTACCCCGAATGCGTGCGCGGCATCATAGATCAACCTCAACCCGTAAGTATCGGCAATTTGTTGAAAACGATCCAGGTCGCATGGATTGCCGTATACATGCACGGCTAAAATGGCAGTGGTTTCAGGTGTTATGGCTGCTTCCACCTTATCAGGGTCAAGGTTAAAACAATCCGGTTCAATATCGGCAAAAACCGGTTTGATATTATTCCACCACAATGAATGGGTGGTAGCTGCAAAGCTGAAGGGGGTGGTTATCACTTCACCTTTAATGCGCAGTGCCTGCAGGGCAGTTACCAGGGCGAGGGTGCCATTGGAAAAAACCGAGAGATATTCAACCCCCAGGTACTTTGCAAGTTCCTTTTCAAACTGTTGATGAAAAGGGCCTTTATTCGTGAGGATCCTGTTGGACCAGATTTCTTCCAGGTAAACGGTGAATTCCTCTAAAGGAGGCAATGCCGGTCTGGTAACAAATATTCTTTTATCCATTATGACATAAAAATAAAACCATTTCATCTAAGTTTTCGCATAACGATAGACTCGTTAAACACTATCCAGGTTCGGGTGAGTGCATCGAAGGCTTGCCACTGCGGTAATACTTTATTTGCAATATTCAGTAAATCAAGCTATAGCGAACATCAACACTTAATGGTTTATATTTTGTATTTAACTAAAATTAGGTAATTTTACGCATTATTCTGAACAACATGAAGACAATAGCCATATTATTTTTTCTGGCCCTGAGTTTATCGCTTTCAGGGGCAGAATACTATGTTGCTACGGATGGTAGTGACAGCAACCCCGGGACAATTTCAGCACCCTTTGCATCATGGGATAAGCTGAATGATGTATTAGGTCCGGGTGATATAGGCTATATCCGGGGAGGAACATATTACAATGTCAGGAACAGCTCAAGATTCCAATGCGTATTTGATGGTTTGCATGGTACGGCAAGCGACCCGATCAAAATCTGGGCCTATCCAGGGGAGACGGTCCTATGGAATTTTAATGATCTGACCTATGGTAGCAGTCCCGTTTTGATGATGGTCTATAACTGTGATTACGTTCATTTTAAGGGATTAAGGCTTACGAATGCCGAACAACCTAGTAACGGATCCCCGGTTTATGGATGGAATATGGTGAATGTGGATAACACTACAATTGAAAACTGTACGGTCGATCATATAGGAGGGTATGGATTCCTGATTGGCCAGAATATGTCAGATTACACTAACAACGAATTGTCTGAATACAACCTGTATCTTAATTGCGATGCCTATGCCATTGCTGACCCAAGGTCCCCGTCGGCCTATGCCGGATCCAACGGCTTCAACATTATTCACAATAGTGGTGAGGCAAACGCCTGGACGCCGAACACAACCTTCAGGGGTTGCCGTACCTGGTTTATTTCAGATGATGGTTTTGATCTGATGGGCTGTGAGGGCCTTCCGATCTATATTGAAAACTGCTGGGCCTTCTGGTGTGGATATCTTGAAGATTTTTCCAATTCGGGAGGTGATGGTGTCGGGTTTAAGCTCGGACCACCATTCCGTGATATGGCTGAAGAAGGACACATAATTGTAACAAATAGTATAGCGGCCAGAAATACCAGTCATGGTTTTTTCCAGAATACAAACAATTATACAATGGCTCATCGTCTCTATAATAATTTTTCCTATGATAACTATTCAGGCTACAATTTTCATATTTATGCCAGCAGCACATTCAGGAACAACCTGGAATATGGAAATGATGTTTCGACAAGTCTTCATAGTAGCATGACAAATGATCACAATAGCTGGAACACTGATGTCAATGTTACCGAAAATGATTTCAGAAGCCTGGATGTTTCACAGCTCGCATGGCCAAGAAAAGCAGATGGCAGTCTGCCTGATATAGATTTCGGACATTTAAATGAAGGATCCGACATCATAGATAAAGGAACCGATGTCGGGCTTCCATATAATGACGGTGCACCGGATCTTGGTGCATTCGAATATGGTACCTACGTACCCCCTCCACCGCCACCATCGGTACCAGTTAGTACAGGCATTGATTTCGATGAGGGCAGTCCCACGATGGTGGAGCTGTATTTTAATCTGGAACTCACTTCATCAATCGTACCAACAGGCAGTGATTTTACAGTAGTATTGAATGGTACCACATATTTCACTGTTATGTCTGTTAACATTAACGGCACAACTGTACGACTGACATTAGCCAGTCCTGTGGAAACCGGCGGAACACTTTCAGTCAGCTATTCAAAAACAGGCGTCAATACATTGCAAACTCCGGCTGGCGGAGAGGTGGAAAGTTTTACCAGGCAGACGAATGTTAACCTTGAAGGTCCTCCTCCTGAAGAGGACTTTTCTGTCAGGATTTTCCCATATCCCACGGGTAATTATTTAGCCATTCATATAGGAGGCTCGCCAATCACTACGCCCCATTTTATCCGCTTTTATGATTCATCTGGAGAGCTTGTTTATGAGGATCAACTGAATAGCAATGCTTCAAATATACCGATCAGCTTCCCTGCGGGGGTTTACCAGGTAGATATAGGGCTGGATAACCAGACCTTACACTCTCAAAGAATTGTATTGGATTAGGGATTATAGTGCTGCCTTGTTCAACTGTTTACTGGCTGATTTCCTCTTTCGCTTTTTTCTGGGCGGTTTACTCTTGCCGTAAGGATATGTAGCATATCTTGCGTAGGCCGATTTATAAGGTTTGATGCCATTGACCAGTAAATAGAAATTTTCCAGCTTCTTGTCCTTGATTTCTTCCATATTTGGCAGGAATGTCTTCTTCGTGATCTTCCCGAGCCTGGCTATGTATACATTTATATCGGTATACTTCATCAGGATGAATGCATCCGAGACCAGTCCGAAGGGTGGAGTATCAATAACCACATAGTCAAAACGTTGTTTTACCAGTAACAACAGATCTTTAATCCTTTGTGAGGATAATAATTCGGCCGGGTTAGGCGGTATTTGTCCCGCCGGAATGACATCCAGTCCGGGGACTTCCGTACGGGTAATAATATCTTCCAGCTTAGCCCCACCTATCAGGTAATCACTCAGTCCGACAAGATTCTGTTGGCTGAATTCATCATCCTCTTCAAAGGCTTTTCTCAGGTCAAGCCGTATCAGCAGGGTCTGGTATTGTGCCAGGGCAAAAGCAGTTGCCAGGTTCAGACTCGACATGGATTTACCCTCGAGCGGGATGGATGAGGTCAGGAGGATGATCTTATGCCGCTCTCCATTCAGAAAGAAATTGATATTGCTGCGAAGAGATCTGAATGATTCAGCCAGGAGTTCTGTGGGTTCATTTACTAGGACATTGCCAGAGATTTTTTTATACTCTGGTAGTTCACCTATCTGTGTCAGCTTGCATAATCTCTTCAGATCTTCCTTGTCTTCAATTTTATCCATGAAGAATTTCCTCCCGAATACAAATATTGATGGAAACATGAAAGCCAGGAACAATGCCATGGCCAGGCTGATCTTCATATTTGGACTGGCAACCCCGGTAAACCTGGCTGGTTCTATTACAACACAATCAGGTCTGGTTGACGATCTGGCAATCTGGGCCTGAATCCTTTTCTCCATCAAAGAAGTAAAAACATCCTGTGTGATATTAAACTGGCGTTCTATGCCTAATAACCTGCGTTGTGTTTGTGGCAACCTGGCAAATTCAGTATTTATACCTGCAATGCGCCTGTTTACATCCTGCAATTCTGCATTGGTAGAATTGATCCTGAATATAATATTTTCAGAAATACTGTTGAGCAGGTTATCAATATTTGCATTCAGGATTGCCAGCCTGGGATTGTTCAGCTGATTATTCTGTATCATGGGTTCCCTCTCGGAATTCAGCTTGATCAGTTCCTGGAGCAGGCTGTTGAGAAGCGGGTCTTCGATCCCCAGGAAGGAAGGAACCACAAGCGTTGAAGCATCCTCCATGGCAGCATCAAAGTAGGCCTTCATCTGCTGGAGGAGATTTAACCGTCTGCTTACCTCGTCCCTGTTGTCTTCGAGATCTTCACGCTGATTAAGGATCCGCTGCGATTTTTCATCAACATCCATGATGTTATGGACCCGCCTGAAGTTTTGAAGTTCCTGTTCGGTCCTGCTCAGTGTATCAGATATATTTGCCAGTTGCCTGTCAATATATTGAATTGTGGTGGATGCCAAATGTGTTTTCTCTTCGAGGTTTTTGTCAATATATTTGGCTATAAGCCCGTTCAGGAAATCCAGGGATAACTGGATATTGCTTCCGGTGAAAGAAAGATTGGCGATGGAGCCTTCAAGGGGACCGGAGGATTCGATCAAAAGGGAATTCTGATATGCTACAGCAAGATAGTTCAGATTATTCAGTTTAAAGAAAAAATCCTTATTGAGAAATTTTAAAGGATTATAATTGGCGTTTAATAATACCTTAAAAGAGAAGAAATTTGTATCTATGTTTTCGCCGAATTTATACAGCCCTGAAAATTCAACATTCTCAATCTCATTAACATAAGTCTCCGATTCATAGTTATACAGCCTTATCTTATCACTCTTACATTCCAGGCTGAAAGTCTCATCATTGATAATACTGACATAAAAAAGTGTATGCAGTGGCTGGGCATGGTTAGAATTCAGGATTACCATAAACGGGCTTTGATTATACATATCCGTTAAGCTGAAATCAAATTGCCTGGGCAATTTGTCTTCCTGGATATAATATGAAACTGTTAATCCCAGTTCATCCAGCAGTTCCTTGATATGAGGCGTAGACTGTAATATGTTAACCTCATTTTGCATAATGATATCCTGCCCCAACAAATCATAAACATTTAACAGCTCAGAAGAAGATGTGTAGGACTGTTCACTTTTTGTCTTGATTATAATGGTAGACTTGACGGAAAAAGTCTGTGATGCAAATTCCATATACAGAAACCAGATACCCAATGCGATAATTATGACTATTATATAGAACCACTTATAATTCCAGGCTTCTGCAATGATTCTTTTAAGATCTAACGGGTTTTCATTACTGTGTCTGTCCATAAAAATAGGTTTGGCATTAAAGGGTTTAGCAGCAATACTAAGATAATTACTTTCCTGTGGTTAAATTCCGGGTTTTTCAAACCCCAAAGGTAAATTATTAATAAATATAACACTTATTGTTTATAAATATTTTCAATTGTATTGATTCAAATGGCTTTGAAAGCCATTTACAACTTTGAATTCATAAATCAGTCGCTTAACTTTAAAAATTATAATGTCCGAGTACAATTGAACTCAACATTTAGAATGCGGTACAGTATTATTTAAGAATCTGTATTTTAATCCATTATGGATTTTTTTAGCCCGGTTTTTTTTGGATTCTTCATTGTAGTCCTATTGGTCTATTATTCTGTCAGGGGAAAGGATCAAAAGCTGGTAATTCTGCTATCAAGTTCTCTGTTTATCGGGCTCCTGTCACTATCGGTTTTACTGTTTACTTATCTATTCATCCTGGTAAATTATACGGTTGCCAGCTTGATGGAAAAATACCGTCACAAGGCCAACCTTAAAAGATTCTTCTATCGATCCGGAATTTTCCTGAATATTGGTTCCCTTGTTTTCTTTAAATACTTCAGCTGGATACTGGAATCTGTTTTCCAGATATTTAATTTCTTCGACATCACTGCTACCGCCACGGCCCTAAACATAATTCTACCCATCGGGATCTCCTATTACACCTTCCAGGGAATTGGTTACCTGATCCAGATAAACCGGGGAAATGAAAACCTGGAGAAGAACATCATCACCTTCGCAAATTATTTTATATTTTTTCCCAAGTTCCTGTCCGGTCCCATTGAGTTGTCAAGAAAGTTCATTCCGCAGTTAAAGCAGTCCTACAATTATCAGTGGTCAAATGTTTTTGAAGGATTCAGGCTTATTTTATGGGGAGCCTTTAAAAAACTTATCATCGCCGACAGGCTATCTATGCTAATTGATGGAGTATACTCCAACCTGGATATTTACTCGGGAAATACTCTATTAATCACTTTTCTTCTGCAACCAATTCATATCTATTGTGATTTTTCTGGTTACACCGATATTGCTTTGGGCATTGGTATAGCTTTTGGTCTAAAACTAACTGATAACTTCAAACGTCCATTCTTTGCCACGAGTGTCACCATGTTCTGGCAAAGATGGCATATCAGCCTGACCTCATGGTGTAATGATTTCATTTTTAAAAGAGTGATGTTTAAAAGGCGTAAATGGGGCATCTGGGGATCAGTTTATGCCGTTGTTCTCACTTTCCTTGTTATTGGTATCTGGCATGGCCCGAGTTGGAATTTCCTAATACTTGGAGTATTGCAGGCTATTGCAATTAGCTACGAGTTTTTCACAAAAAAGATTAGACATAGAATAATTAGTAAGTTACCTCCAAAGTTAGTTAAATACGGTAGTCATTTGATTGTATATTTATTCTTTTGTATCACTTTGATTTTCTTCTATGCTCCCAATTTTTCTGAGGCAACTTATATATTCTCAAACTTGCTAGTTAATATTGATTCTACTAGGCTAAAGTTTGAATTTTTATCACGATTTGATAAAATTTTATTGTTCATGTCACTAGCTATAATTTTTATCGTTGAGTTTCGACAAGAACGGGGAAAGGATATATTCGCTGAAATTAACTATTGGCCAAATTGGTTGCGAACATTAAGTTATTATGTGTTATGTATTATTGTGATATATTTCGGAAGTTCCATTAAAGAATTTATATATATGCAATTTTAAATTCTCATAATATGAGAGAGATTCTTCACAAGTTGTTACTGTTTTTATCTCCATTTATGGTTATCTCATTGTTTACCTTAATGGTTGATCCATATAATTTATTTAATATATCGACTATTGTTTCAGATGAAATTAAAATTGAGTGTTTGGACCGGAATAACAATGTAACTATAAGGGCTTATGCGACATGGAGAACATTAAATTTCCTTAGTGATCCAACTCCAAATATAATACTTGGAGATTCGAGGATTGCGTATATAAGTGACACTCTCTTCGAGGAGAAATTAGGCGGGAAAGTGTCAAATCTTGCAATACCATTAGGTAATATTAAAACGATAATAGAACTCTTTTGGATGGCAGCCTCATCAACTGAATTAGAGAATATTATTGTTCAAATAAACTTCAATAGATATAATCATGCTGTCAATGATGACCTGTTACTACCTGTTCGGCAACTTATTGAAAAACCCTATAGCTATTTTTTTAATGCGAAGTATGTGAAAGATTCTTTTGCAGTATTCTTTTCTTCATTAAAGAAGAACAATCAATTTGCAAATAGAATGAAACCACAAATTGTTGATGATTGGAAATTCTCTGAACAATCAATTATTCGGAATTTTAAGTATCCTGGCTATATTTATCCACAGAATTACTATGATGAATTAAAAAAAATATCAACCTTTT
>SDBS01002132.1_pt1 | contig 19891 bp, 16 predicted proteins | sample 2277091 | NCBI WGS metagenome assembly SDBS01 (sample SAMN10404972, study PRJNA504765) | marine sediment metagenome | isolation source: marine sediment core GS10_PC15, 163 cmbsf | place: Arctic Ocean: Southern Knipovich Ridge | collected 2010 | reverse complement strand
GCCATTGGCTCGATGATCGGTCAGGTTTTCAAGATGTCGGCTGACCGGGTGAAAATCCTGGTCGGGTGCGGGGCTGCGGCCGGGATCTCGGCGATTTTTAATGCCCCGATTGCCGGAGTGATGTTTTCTCTCGAGGTCATCCTCGGTGATTTTGCGATTAAGACTTTCAGCCCGGTGGTGATTTCCTCGGTGGTCGCCTCGATTGTCACGCATACGTTTGTCGGTAATTATCCTGCCTTTGAGGTGCCCGCTTATCATCTGGTTTCCGCGTGGGAGGTGCCGCTGTATGTACTGTTGGGAATTTTTGGTGGCATGGTGGCGTACATATTCACCTGGAGTTTATATAAAGCCGAAGATTTCTTTGATAATTTAAAGATTAAGGACTGGACCAAACCGATGCTCGGCGGGTTGTTATTGGGTGGGGTTGGGTTTTTCTATCCGCAGGTGTTCTCCGGCGGGTATGAGGCAATCCAGGTGGCGCTGGAAGGGAAGATGGCTTTGGGGCTGCTGGGCATCTTGATCCTGGCCAAGATTGTGGCGACCAATTTGACGCTTGGTTCCGGGAACTCCGGCGGGATTTTCGCGCCGTCATTATTTATGGGTGCGGTTGCCGGGGGAGCTTACGGCGAAATCGTACATCGGCTTTTTCCGCAGATCACCGCCACTTCCGGCGCCTACGCCCTGGTGGGGATGGCGGTGGTTGTCGCGGGGACGACACACGCGCCGATGACCGCATTCTTAATCATCTTTGAGATGACGCATGATTACCGGATTATCCTGCCGTTAATGCTGGCTTGCGTATTCGGCACGCTTGTCGCGCGACGGTTGTCCAATGAATCGATCTATACCTGGAAACTCGTGCGCCAGGGGATTCGGCTTTTCCGCGGGCGGGATATCAATGTTTTGGCGCGGCACACCGTGGCCGAAGTAATGCGGACTGAGTTTGAGTCGATCCCGATGTATTTGACCCTGCACGAAATATTCCGGCGCATGGAAGAGGGATCTCAATATGATTTTCCGGTTGTTGATGGGGATGGCCGGCTGGTTGGCACGCTGTCGTTTCAGGATATTCGCCGCTTATTGACCCGCACCGATGTTGATACGTTGATTATCGCCTCGGATATCGCGCATGCCGATCCGCCGATCGTCCGCCCTGACGATACGCTGGATATCGCGCTGGATAAATTCGGGTTGCGCGATGTCGGATTTATCCCGGTGGTCGAGGACGGTCCCTCGCGACGGTTGGTCGGCATTCTCCGCCGCACCGATCTCACTCATTATTACAACCGCCAGTTGGTGGAGAATCTGACGCAGGAATAGCGGCAAGCCCAAGTGCGCGGGTCAACCCTTGGATGCTGTCTCAAAAGTCGGTCATTCCCGTCTCCACGGGAATGACCAGGTTTTGGTTTTCGTTATGCCGGGGATTCATTAAAAAAACCGCCCCGGAAAAACAGGGCGGTTGTTGGTGTCAGTATTGTGGAGAACTCACGCGCTTTCCGGTTGGATCTTGGGTTTGGGTTCGTCCTCGGGTTCGTCCGTCTTTTGTTTGACCGAGATGTCGAACGACAACTCCTCGGCACCTTCCTTGTGGTCGATGGCGACGTTGCAGTCCCCGGCGAACTGGCCGCGCAGGATTTCCTCGGCCAGCGGGTCCTCGAGGTATTTCTGAATCGCACGCCTTAAAGGTCGGGCGCCGAGTGAGGGTTCATATCCCTTATTAGCCAGGAACTTGCGGGCGGCATCGGTCAAGGTAAACGAGATGCCTCGTTCGGCCAACCGCCGGGCAACATCGGCCAACAGCAAATTGACAATCTGCAGGATTTCCGGGATACCCAATTGGTGAAAAATAATCGTTTCATCAATGCGGTTGAGCAGTTCCGGGTTGAATAATTTTTTCACCTCGGTCATGACCTTCTTTTTCATATTATCATACGAGCCGTCGACATCCTCCTGGGCGAACCCGACAGTCTTGCCGTCGCGAATTTCCCGGGTGCCGATATTCGAGGTCATGATCACCACGGTGTTTTTGAAATCGACCTTGCGCCCGAAACTGTCGGTCAGTGTGCCGTCATCCAGAAGCTGCAACAGGATGTTGTAGACCTCCGGATGGGCCTTTTCGATTTCATCAAGCAGGACCACGGAATACGGTTTACGCCGGACTTTTTCGGTCAGTTGGCCGCCTTCCTCGTAACCGACATACCCCGGCGGGGCGCCAATCAGCCGCGAGACGGAGAATTTTTCCAGGTATTCCGACATGTCGATACGGATCAGTGAATCGGCGTCCTCGAAGAGGAACTCAGCCAGCACGCGGGCCAGTTCGGTTTTGCCGACGCCGGTCGGGCCCAGGAAAATAAAGGAGCCAATGGGCCGCCGCGGATCGCCCAGCCCGGCGCGCGAACGCCGGATGGCCCTGGTCAACGCGGTGATGGCCTCGTGCTGCCCGATAATTCGACGATTTAGTTCATCCTCCATGCGGAGGAGTTTCCGGGATTCCTTTTCCTCCAGTCGGAACAACGGTATCCCGGTGATAACAGAGACGACCTCGGCGCTGTCCTCCTCGGTTAGGGTATAGGTCTTTTTGTCCCGGTCTTCCTCCCACTGGCGTTTTTGTTTTTCGAGGTCTTCCCGGAGGAACTTCAATTGATCACGCAACTGGGCGGCTTTTTCGAATTCCTGATTCTTGACCGAATGTTCTTTTTCCTTGGCGATCCGCTCGATGTCCGCTTTGAGATTGCTGAAGGAATCGGGCCGGGTGTACGAGGCCAGATGAGCACGCGAGCCGGCCTCATCAATGATATCGATAGCTTTGTCGGGTTGGTATTTGCCGGTGATGTAACGGTCGGAAAGTTTGACCGCGGCATCAATCGCCTCGTCGGAGATATTGATTTTATGATGGTCTTCATACCGCGACCGCAACCCCTGAAGAATATCGACGGTGTCCTTATAGGACGGTGGGTCGACCATTACGGTCTGGAAACGGCGTTCCAGCGCTCCGTCCTTCTCGATATACTTGCGGTACTCGTTGAGCGTCGTGGCGCCGATGCACTGCAATTCGCCGCGCGACAGCGACGGTTTGAAGATATTCGAGGCATCCAGTGAGCCCTCGGCGCCGCCCGCCCCGACAATGGTATGCAATTCGTCGATGAAAATAATTACGTCCTTGGAATTGACAATCTCGTTTAAAACCGCCTTGAGCCGTTCCTCGAACTGTCCGCGGTATTTGGTGCCGGCCACCAGCGAGGCCATGTCCAGGGTCACTAGCCGATTGTTCTCCAGCGTCTGCGGAATGTGCCCGGTGACGATTCGTTGGGCGAGACCCTCGGCGATGGCCGTCTTGCCGACCCCGGGTTCACCGATCAGGACCGGGTTATTCTTTTTGCGGCGCGAAAGGATCTGGCTGACCCGTTCGATCTCCTTGTCGCGTCCGATAATCGGATCGAGTTGCCCGCGGCGGGCCATTTCGGTCAGATCGCGGCCGAAGTGGTCCAACGCGGGGGTTTTGGATTTTTTACGTTTGTGCCCGAAGGAAGACGGCCGCCCGCCCTGGATGTTTTTCAGTTCTTCGTAGGCCTCCTTGTAATCTATGTCGTACATCGACAACACCTGCGCGGCGACGCCTTCTTCGTCTTTTAGCAACGCCAACAAGATGTGTTCGGTGTCAATGTCCCGGGATTTCAAGGCCCGTGCTTCCTGCCCCGAGACTTCGAGGGTCTTTTTTGCCCGGGCGGTCAGGGGCAACTGCCCCATTGTCATCGTGCCGCCGGAGGGTTGAACAACTTCTTCAACGGATTGCTTTAATTCATTGAGGTCCAATCCGATATTGGTGATAATGTCCACGGCCTTGCTTTCACCCAGACGAATCAACCCCAACAGCAGGTGTTCGGTCCCAATATAATCATGCCTGAGCCGGGCCGCCTCATCCCGGGCGAACTCGATGGCTTTGCGCGCAGATTCTGTGAACATTTCATTCATGCTGTGACTCCCGAGCGTCATTACGGCACGGTTCCTTCACCGCGCTGCCTACATACTTGCCAACTCCCATATATTATATCGGTTGTCTCAAGCGGAACGTTTGCCTTATTTCATCATTCGTCTTCGTCAGTTTTGTCAATGTTTGTGTCTTCTTCATCTTCTTCATTTTCTTCTATTATGCGGACCGCGGGCCATAATCGTCGGCGGATCAGCCTGGCGCGGGCGATATCGCGGTCCTCGGCAGTCATCCGGCGTCCCATTAGCCGTTGAAGATGTGCACGCCGGGTGTAAAGCAGTAATTCGTTTAACAGGGCCAAATCGATTCCCTTGATAATCTCCGTGGATACGCCCAGGCGGGTAGCGGAAAGCAGGTTCATCACCTCATCCGAGGTTAGCACCCGAGCCATGGCCAGAATACCCAGTGCGCGCCAGATTTTGTCTTTTATCTGATACGGGGCATCGGCAAACATCTTACTGCGGGCATCCTGTTCGTAGGCGATCAACTGCCGGGTCACTTTTTCCAGTGATTCGATCAGGTCATCTTCCGAACGGCCAAGAGTCGTTTGATTGGAAATTTGGAATAGATTTCCCACAACATCGGAACCCTCGCCATAGAAACCCCGGACAGTCAAACCGATCTTGGCAACCTGGGAGAGAATGGCGTCCATCTCTTTGGTCAGGACGAGTCCGGGCAGGTGAATCAATACCGATGCACGCATACCCGTTCCGACGTTTGTGGGACAGGCGGTCAAGTATCCCAGACGGGGATCGGTATCATATTCTAGGACCGAGCCGAGTTGTTCGTCAATGTCGGAAGCTGTAGCCATTGCCTGGCGGATACTCATCCCCGAGCTGACCGCCTGCATGCGCAAGTGGTCTTCTTCATTAACCATCAGGCTTGTTGTTTCATCCTCGTTGATGAACAATCCGCGGGGACGATCATCGCGCAGGAATTCCTGACTGATTAAGTGCCGTTCGATCAGAATATCGCGGGAGAATTCATCGATATTTTCGCTTTCGATGAAACAACCGGATTTGGAAATTCCGGTCTTGTCAAGCGCGGTGCTGATCAAATCCACAACTTGCCGATGCTGTTCCTCGTCGGCACGTTGTGGATAAAAATGATTGGCGATATTGCGGGCCAGGCGTACCCGGCTGGACAAGACGATATCGCCCCGCTCTCCCTGCCCGGAAAGCCAGGCGGCAGGTTGGCGGCCCAGATCTTCAAGAGATTTCATTTGTTTTGACCTGTCTTATCAGTTACTCGTGGTTTTGACCCCAGCGCGCGAAGGCGATCACGGATGATGGCGGCTTCCTCGAAGTTTTCTTCATCAATGGCTTGCCGCAAATCCTCTTTGAGTTTGATTTCCTCGGCCAGCAGGGTTTTCTGGCCGCCGCGTGAACGAGGAGTGCGACCGCGGTGAATAGTCGAACCGTGAATGCGGCGAAACAGGTCCTCCAACGGTTTTTCGAATGCATGATAGCAACGCCCGCAGCCGAACCGCCCGATTTTGGAGAATTCAACGAATTTTATTCCGCAACCGGGGCATTCCAACTCGCCGATCTGACCGTCAACTTCAGTCGTACCGTCCTTGACCATCCCGGCCAGGAATTCGGCCAGGGGGAACGGCACATCGTCCAAGGGATTGCCAAAACCCTTTTTGCGCGCGCATTCCTTGCACAAGTTCAACTGGATTTTTTTACCTTCCCGGATTTGGGTCAAGTGGACGGTGGCTTCGTTTTTTTCGCAATTCTCACATTTCATCATCAGTACCCCATCTCAGCGGCGTGGGCAACCGGTTAGAAAAAACGTACCCTGATCTCGGTGGGCAAGCGAAACCCCCCTCCAATCAGCCGCGTCTATACATAATATATCGGTCGTCATCCATTTGTTCCCATAAAATCCAGCAGGATTCTCCCTCACACCCTTCCGGCAGGGGCCATCGGGCCGTCGGTTTCGGGCTGCAACCGCCCGTCAACGACACGATATACACGATCTGAGTGCCGCGCCAGGTTGGGATTATGCGTCGCGATCAGCAAAGCCAGCCGTGCCCCCTCCTTGAGTTTATACAATAACTCATGCAAAAGTCCGGCGGTGGCTTCATCCAGATTCCCGCTTGGCTCGTCGGCGAGGACCAGCGACGGTGAGCCGACCAAGGCGCGGGCGACCGCGACACGTTGTTGTTCTCCGCCGGAGAGTTTGCCCGGCCGGTGGTGGGCGCGGTCGGCCAGGCCGACTTCGGCGAGCATTTCCCCGGCCCGGGCCAAGGCCAAGCGGGGTTCGGCCCGGCCCACCAGCAGCGGCATAGCGACATTCTCCAATGCGGTAAATTCCGGCAATAAATGATGGAATTGGAAGACAAACCCGAGGGAGGTATTGCGCAAGCGCGCCCGTTCGAACTCGCTCATGGAATAAGGATCGCGGCCGGCAATCAGGACCCGGCCGCTGGTGGGTGGATCGAGCGCACCGAGAATATGCAGCAATGTGCTTTTCCCCACACCGCTGGGGCCGATAATGGAAACCATCTCACCCGGTGCCACGGTCAAGTCGATGCCTTTGAGAACCTTCAGTGTGCCCCCGGGAGAAGAAAACTCTTTGGTCAGCCCGGTGGTGTGGCACGCTTCGGCCGGGGGAGTTGTTCTCTTTGTAGTCTCAACTGACATAACCTGATTACCTTAAACAATTACTCCAATCTAAACACCTCGACAGGATACAGGCGCGAGGCGCGCCGGGCCGGGTAGATCGTGGCTAAAAATGAAACCACAAGCGCAACCACACATATCAGCAGCATGTCCTCTACCCGGACATCCACCGGCAGGGAATCGATGAAATAAATCTCAGCCGGGAGCGGAATGAAATTAAACGTATCCTGCAACCAGCATAACAGCAGGCCGGCAACCGATCCAATCAGGGTACCCAACATGCCGATAATCATCCCTTTGATGATGAAAATCCGGGTGATTCCCTTGGTCGAGGCGCCAATGGTTTTGAGGATGGCGATATCCTTGCGTTTGTCGATGACAATCATGATTAGCATCGAGATAATGTTAAACGCGGCCACCGCGACAATTAAACACAAGGCCAAAAACAGCGCGTACTTTTCCAATTGCATCCAGGAGAACAGGTTTTTATGCATCCGCATCCAATCGGTGGCGAAAAACGGCGGGCCGAGCGCTTCATCCAGCGCCGCGGCGACTTCATCGGCTTTTTTCCAATCGTCGGTCATTACCTGAATACCGGTCACGCGATCGTGGAGAAAGAACAATTCCTGGGCGTCCGCCAGCGCGATATAGGTCAGGTTTGCGTCGTATTCGTACATCCCGGTTTCGAAGATGCCGCCGACTATAAACTTCATCACCTTTGGCGCGGAGGTGAGTTCCTGCCCGCGGAGAGAGAACAAAACGACCTCGTCATCGAGATCAACATCCAGCCGTTCGGCCAGCGTGAGGCCCAGAAGGATGCGGCGTGTCCCGGCGCTGTCGCGGGTCAGGTTGTAAACGCCGTGAATGATCGATTCCTTGGCGCGGGTGACCAGTTTTTCCTTTTCCGGTACAATTCCCCGAACCACGACGCCGTCGTTTTCCATCGCTGAAGATATCGCGGCTTTGAAATAAACAAACGGCGCGGCGGCGATCACGTGCGGCTGGCTGGTGATAATTGATTCGACGGCCGGGTAGTCCTCGATCCCTTCGCTGAAAACATCAAAGACCGAAACATGCGCCGTGGTGTTGATGATGCGCGTTTTGACCGTGCCCTCGAAACCGTTCATCATCGCCAGGGCGAAAGTGAGGGCGGCGACCCCGACGGTGATCCCCAATACGGCGATCAACGAAATAATCGAAATGAAACCTTCCTTTTGTCGGGAACGCAGATACCGCCGCGCGATAAAAAGCGGGTAAGCCATGACGGTTATGTCCCCTCGGGCCGCATGGTGGGGAAGAGGATTACGTCACGGATCGAAGCCGCACCGGTCAGGAGCATCACCAGCCGGTCGACACCGAAGCCCAGCCCGCCGGTAGGCGGCAGACCGTAGGAGAGGGCGCGGATATAATCCTCGTCCATGACATGGGCTTCGTCGTCACCGGCCTGGGCCAGCGCCGCCTGCGATTCAAAGCGCGCGCGCTGGTCATCGGGATCGGTCAGCTCGGAGAACGCATTGCCAATTTCCTTGCCACCCACATACAACTCAAAACGTTCGGCCAGCGTTTCATCCTGGCGATTGACCTTGGCCAGCGGGCTGATTTCGCGCGGGTGATTGGTGATAAAGGTCGGCTGAATCAATCCGGGCTGGACTTTATGGGAAAACACGGCATCGATGATCATCCCCCGAGTGTTTTTCCCCTCGACATCGATGCCGATTGATTCAGCTAATTTACGTAAGTCCTCGACCGATCCGGTGGAAAAATCTTTCCCGGTTGTTTCCTTGATCGACTCCAGCAGCGGCCGTTGTGGCCATTCGCCGGAGATGTCAATGACTTTCTCGCCGACTTGCAGGGTTTCCGCGCCACGGACCCCGCGCGCGACATAGAGGACCAACTCGCGGAACAGCTTCATAATATCATGATAGTCCATATAGGCCGCGTAAAATTCGACCATGGTGAATTCGGGGTTGTGTTCGCGATCCATGCCCTCGTTGCGGAAATCTTTGCAGACTTCGTACACCCGGTCGAAGCCGCCGACGATCAGCCGTTTGAGATACAGTTCATCGGCGATGCGCAGATACAGCTTCATATCGAGGGTATTATGATGCGTGACAAACGGCCGCGCGGCGGCGCCGCCGTATAATGGTTGCAAGACCGGAGTTTCGACTTCCAGAAAACCGTGATCATCGAGGAAGGCCCGTATGGCCCGCAGCGTGTCGGCGCGCGCCTCGAAAATGGCTTTCACCTCGGGATTGACGATCAAATCCAGATAGCGCCGCCGGTAGCGCATATCGACATCGGTCAGCCCGTGCCATTTTTCCGGCAGGGGCAAAAGGGACTTGGCCAGTATTTCCAGTTTTTGCGCCTTGACCGTAATTTCGCCGGTTTTGGTTTTGAAGACCTCGCCGCTAACGCCGATTACATCGCCGATATCGAGGTCCTTGAATAAGGCGAAGGTATCCTCATCGACCGCATCCTTGCGCAGGTAGCCCTGCAGCCGCCCAGTCTGGTCCTGCAGGTGGAAAAACGCGGTTTTGCCATGCCCGCGAACGGACATCAGCCGCCCGGCGACCGCGACATTATTCCCTTCTAAATCAGTGAAACCGTCTAATACCTCGGCCAGTCGGTGTGTGCGTTCGTAACGGTAAGGGAACGGGTTGATCCCCCTGTCCCGCAGGCGTTGAAGTTTTTCTCTGCGGTGTCTGATCGGATCTGTCTTTTCGTCAGCCACATGCACCCCCTGCTGTTTTACAACAGCGGGTGAATATAGGGCAGCGGCGGTGGCGGGTCAATCAGAATAGGTATTTTGTGTCTCGGGCAGAGGATAGGCAAAGGGTGAATTTGCTGGGGCCCAAGGACTTGCATCGGTACCTGGTTGTCCGGAGATCTGGCGGAAATACAGTAGTTGCGTTTTGGCAACGGCTGTGTTATGATCGTAATTGTCTAACGCCGGAGGCGGTGCGAGAGAAATCGGAGAAATGAATCTGAATCCACCGTGAGCGGATGGAGCAAAAGGGCAAGCTGGGGTCCACGATGAGATCGACTAGCAAAAAGAGCACTAAAAGACGACCATCTCCTGTTTACATAACAATAGGCCTGATTTTTATCATTTTCATAATATATTGGCTTATTATTATCAATTATCTCCCGACATGGTCGGAACGAGGGCTTTTCGGAGACACCTTTGGCGCACTAAACGTACTCGTTTCTGGGGTCGCCCTAATCGGGGTAGTCTATGCGTTATATATACAGCAGCGCCAACTTAATGAAATGCGGCGCAGTATAGAATTGCAGCAACAGCCAGTAGTTGCCATAGATGTATCGGAACTCGTAATAGACCGGCCTTCGGTATTTACATCGCCGACTTATTCGACTTTTGAAGCCCTCTCGCGTTTCCATTGCCTTGTCTCTTTGTCGATTGTGACAGAAATGCCAGCAGTCAATTTGGTAGTTAATGCGTCAGCTGTAATTCCTCACGGAGACGGGCGTGAGGAGATCAAATCAGTGGGTGCTCACTTTCCATTATTGACATCTGTAGCACCAGTGAAAGAAAACATCTTGCTTATTCCAGAAGAATCGTACACTGGACTTTTTCAGGCGCTACGGAAAAAGGACGCATTTGCATTACCATCTGTTACCATAGAACTGGTCTATCAGAATTTTTTGGGTGCCTGCTTTGCAGTGAAACAAGGCTATAATGTCGTAGCTTCGGAGGATATCGACGAAGATCTAAAATCTTGGCACACTGCAATCAGTTCTTTTACCACCGAGTATCAAGAAGATTTGACGGTGATCGAGAAAAAGGGAAAAGATATGGACAGCCTCAATCGAATAAAGAGCAGATTTGTAGCGGATTTGGGAGAAAAGGAACAGCTATCCCTTGATTTGATAGGTATTCCGGGGGCGTTCGACGCCGGTACTATAACGCGGGAACAATACGACGGATTCTTGAATTCAGTAGGCTTACCTCGGCTAACATTTTCGCACACGACGTGTCCAATAGATGATTCTACAAAGTAAAAGTCAAGTTGGCCGGGTGCCCCATCCGCTTGCGGTGGGTTGAGACTCATTACTAGAGAATGTGAAATCTTCTTAACTGGTTCATCTACGACCGTGAATTAATCTTTTCCCACCCCAAGGGGAGTGGACGGGTGGCCCACCATTTCATGGTGGGGATGTAGCGCGATCCCCCGAATAATAATAATTCCCGGATTCGATCATTAATCCATGATCGCTGTCCTGAAACAATTAAGAGTCTACCAGCCCACCATCAAATGGTGGGGTACCCTGCTCATTGTATGTAGGTGCTGAAATCACCGCGCAGGCATCGATTTTTGTAAACCCACCGGGCGCTTCGCTTCGGTGGGCTACCGGGTCGTGGCATGGGCATCCTGCCCATGATTTCATGGCCGAGACGGCCATGCCACGGTACCCCGCAACGCTGGGGCAGATGTGGATCCGCCGCGGCGGACCACCCACAAACCGTAAGGGCGGGTTTGAAACCCGCCCCTACAAAAAATATCTCAATTTTCGGTAGTGGGTTAGTTTGATTTTTTGACCTCTTTTTTTTCGACCAATTTTACTATATCTTCTATACTCCAAAGCCTGTCTGTTACACCGGCTTGCATCGCCGGGCTAACTCGCAACGTCCGATGTTGCCTGACAAAATTATAATACATGAAATGGAGCGCAACCGCGTGCTCCAAATTCTCGACTTTTTTGCTGAACGCATTCGTCAACCGGGTAAATCTCCGCAAACCCATCCGCATGGTAAGGTTTTGGCGTTCTACCATTGAGGTGGAAATTGCGTGCTTTTCCGGATTGCCGTTCACTTTACGCCGACGGCACCCGATGCACTTTGCCGGGCTGTATCTGGCTTGCGGCAGCGTTTCTGCACCGTACAACTTGACCAGCACTGCATAATCCACGTCCGCCCCAAACGATTCGTCTACGGCTTCCAAATACGCTTTGAGGCCGTCGGTGGTCAACTGGACGCGGTTGGCGAGCCGACTGGCCACGTCATTCATAAATAATTTGGCCCATTCCGCGTTGCGTAAGCCGACAAGCCAAGAGGCAACTAATTTTGTCTCCGGGTCAATCGCAACCCACGTCCACACGTCACCAAAGCCAAACTGACCTTGTTTATCGTCGGGAACATTCTTTTGTTTTGCGTAACAGAATGCCCAAATCTCATCGCATTGGATTTTTTTACAGGTGAGATTGCGGAGTACCTTATCCTGATACTCGGCACTAGCTATTCCAGCGTCTACCAATAGCTTAGCTATGGTATTCTTGGCCACTCCGGTTATGCGGACGGTCGAGCGAATCGAATTCCCCTCGACCAGCACTTTGAGAACCTGCACCCGTTTTTGTCGACTCAACTTATTCATACTGACCTAATATACGTGACCGCTTACGCATTGTCAAGTAAAAAAAGTCACTTTTTTTCTTTTTTTTCGTATATTTGTCGAAAGAGCCCCCGCCCGGAGTTGAACCGGGGATATGGTCCTGCAAAAACCAAGTGATAACCATTTCACTACGAGGGCTCAAAAGAAGGGACGGCATCCGGGATTAAAGGTTAGCGTTTAGTTAGTCGATGACTCAGCGCTTACACTGAGATTTGGGCTTTGAGCGCCGATGCGGCTTGACCCGGACGGATTTGGGACCGGGTTTCGGCCGCTGGCGCACTGTACGTCTTACGACTCTACAGGCCATAGGCGGGCCCTCCTTTCTAAAGAAAGCCCGGATGCCGTACCCTTCGCTCTTCCCTGTCAAAGAGTTACAGATTTACCTTGACAACTGGTGGCGGGCGAGCCATATTTGCGATGAATCCGTCGAACATCCGTGTTCCTTCGGATTAGGGGACTATGTTTTACAGCCGCCGTGGTTGCACCCTCGGCGGTTGCTTTTTATTGATCCAATTTTCGCGCCTTCCATACTCCCCTTTTGGGAGAGATAAACAACCTTTTCTTATTCTGGTGCAACGTTTGTCTCATACGTGCGTGCTCAATCTGAATGCCTTTGCTCTCAATCATGGTGTGGAGTTCTTTTGGCGTCATACTCTTACCTGTCTCAAGTAATACCTCGTGAATCCGCCTTGTAGTCTCAGACACACGCGCATACGGCCCCTCATCTGCCTTAGCAGATTTACCATTTACCGATAAACGTATTTCCTCCTTCGCCTTGTGCAAAGTGGCAATCTCATCATCCAGCATCGAGATTAACTTATCGGCAATCTTCTTATCCATAACGCTCCTTTCTGCCGTATTACGTCCGGCACAAACGAAATGAATGTAGGGCTAAAACGATTGTCAAGACTATTTTTGTGGGTAGACGTACTTTTTTCGTCGTGGTGACATCGGTGGTAATGACGAATAAGTCATGACTTATTCATCATGTTTTTGCTTTTCCCATCGGGCCAATGCGGCTTTACGCGCGGCCTCAGATCGTTCCTCTTTGGTGAGTTTCTTTGCACGTGCCTTGCCGCCTTTTAGGCCACCAAGACGGCCAAGGGCAACAGCGGCGGGGTTTTTGCCCTTATCTTCTGGCGTAGAATCGTGTTGCGGGGATTTTTCGGGAGATTGATCCTCTGGCTTATCCTCAGATGTTGCCTTTACGACAATATCGGCTGCCAATTCGTTCACGTCCCGGCGCTTCTTTTTGCTTGAGCGGTCTTGCATACTCTATTATACGTATACACTCGGCGAATGCAATTATAAAATTTGCTTTTTATTCTGGGCGATTTCCGTATATGTATATTAGGACTGGTTGATATTTGAAGGGAGACCTAATGAGTACAAGGGTAGCAATATTCGTCGATGGGGCGAACATGTTTTATGCCCAGCGTGATAACAAATGGCATATCGATTACAAGGGGGTTTATCAATATTTTACAACAAACAAAGACCCGGCTATGGCCTACTACTTCACGGCTACTCCCCCGCCATCAGAAAAAGACCGTATAAAGAGCTATAAGAGATTCCGTCAAGCTCTTATTCACATGGGATATTCTGTTGTCGATAAGGAAGTGCGGATAATCTCAGATAAGAGCACTGGACAAGTAAAAATGAAGGGGAATCTTGACATCGATATGGCTTTCAAGATGCTCTCTGGTGTGGACAAATATGAGGAAGCTGTTGTACTGGGTGGAGATAGTGATTTTATTCCAATCTTCGAATACCTGAGAAATTTGGGAAAAGATGTTGTTTGCGTAGGGCGTAAGCAATCAACGGCGCTGGATTTGATTAATGCCTCAACGAGATTTATTGATCTAAATGATATTCGAACGCGAATTGAAAAAAAGAGAGGGAAGGCATGATGCCTTCCCTCTCAATATCGGCCCATTCATATAAAATACCGGGCTATTATTCGCCTTGCGACTCGTTCAAAATAGAACGAATGCAGAACTTTCTATATATATATCGTAAAAATAGGCAGATATGTCAAGGTTTTTTTGTCAAAAATTACTAATATATTGCGTGGGGGGGTAGTTCAATAGTAGAACGCAGAACTTTCAATTCTTGCGACGCGGGTGCAAATCCCGTCCCCTCCACACAATATTCGACAAAGTAAGGTGTTTTTATACTTTGGATTGTAAGTGCACCCATACCCAAATTGACTCTTATCACACCCATTTTTTTTCAAACTAACCCACTACCCAATTTTCGATTAAAAAATGGAGCTGATCGGGATCGAACCGACGACCTGTACGTTGCGAACGTACCGCTCTCCCAACTGAGCTACAGCCCCATGTCTTGCCACCCGCCTGGTGTCTCCCGGACGGCGGGCCATAATATATTGTATCGACCGGATTTGGCAAGTCAAAATCCCCCTGAAAATACGGGCTGGTTTTGACAGGATTTGTGATATTTGCCATTCCTCGTGGTTGACTCGGGGCGTATTTCCTCTAGATTCGCGGAGTTGCGAGTTTTGCCGGGTGAAAACGGGGCAAAAATCCCCGGCTTGAGAGCCGTATTCAGGAATGATCCTGATTAGTTGGGAGATAAGCTCGATAAAAGAGATATTCAAGGGGGTCGGATGACCGAGCCGCAAAGTATACAGATTAAAGCCAAGGCGTATTTTGCCAAGAGTCCGGCAGCGCGGACCCGGGGGGACCGCAAAGAATTCCTGCGGGTTTTGGGCGTGGAACACCCGGGGCATTTCCTGCGTAGCGTCTGGACGCCGGCGTGGGAGGAGGCGGTCGACGCAGTCCTCGACCCGCGCTTCAGTTCGCTCCGGCCGCTAAGCCCGACGGATTTCCATTTCAAGTGGGCCGTGGGAGCGATTAATCTTCTCCCATTGCAAACCCGCCTGAATATCCTCGGTTTGAAAATGAAGCCGGCGGGATTGGAGCCGGCGATTAAGGGTTTGCTGGCCAGGGCGGGATATCCCAATGCGGATTTTATCGTCGAGGATCTCGAAATCCTCCGATCTATTCATGCGGAGTACTCAATCAAATTGCGGACCGCGGATTCCCGCCAATTGCGGGTCGAGGTTTCCCATTATCTGCCTGTAGCCGAAGAGATTTTCCATCGCTTTGCCGAACCGCTGAATGTCCCGGTGACTTCGGTGCTCAACGCCGCGACCCCGCGCGGAGATCAATTCGTCATGGAGCTGGAGGAGCCCGACCGCGTCGAGTTGTCGGAAGCGCCCAATGAACGCCTGGCCTCGTTCGGCGATAAAATTATCGAACGCGCCGCGTTGCATGATGCCGTAGGCGACGTCCTGGGAACGATTATGCGTGACCCGCACTATCTGCTGGCCGCCGACGGCGAATTGTTTTCGTTTCATCATTACCAGTTGTTCATGGAACTGGACGACGAGCAATTCGGCTTTTTCCTGCCGGTCTTTACGTTGTTGGGCGAGGAACTTGGCGAGGAACAACAGTGGTATGAAAAATATCGTGACGCATATATTCGGGAATTCACCGGTGTCAAAGCAAGGGGCGATGAAATATTGCGCATATTCGACGACGCTTCAGAAATTATAAACGAATATCTTGGCGATTCCGGTGAAATCTCGGAGGTTCGCGAGGGTATCCGCCAACGCCTGTCTTTCGATCCGGAACAACGAGTAGCGACAATCAGTGAACTGTATTGCCAGCAACCCTCATCGCCGGGGGCGGAGAAGTAGTATGCATAAGATAGTCTATAAAAAGGAATTGGCGCCCAAAACGGTGATGTTCAATGTTGAGGCACCGTGGATTGCCCAAAAAATCCAACCCGGCCAGTTTATCATTATTCGGCTCGATGAGCACGGGGAACGTATTCCGCTGTCGATTTCCGGTTGGGATACTGAAGCAGGCACACTGCGGCTGATCGTGGTGGGTGTCGGGTATACCAGTAACAAAATGATCGCCTTGAAAGAGGGCGACTCGATCCTTGATGTCGTCGGGCCGCTGGGCCGCCACACACACTTAACCGAGGGTGGGACCGCGGTGATGATCGGCGGTGGCTACGGCACCGGCGCGATAATCCCCTCGGCAATCGAGCAGAAAAAAGCCGGTCGGCGGGTGGTGGGGATCATCGGCGCGCGTACGAAAGAGTTGGTGCTTTTGGAGAATGATCTGCGCCAGGCCTGTGATGAGGTTTTCGTCACCACCGATGATGGTTCCTACGGCCGCAAGGGATTGGTCACTGACGCGTTGCAGGACATTATGGACAACGAGGATGTCGGCGTGGTCCTGGCGGTCGGACCGGTGCCGATGATGCGGGCGGTCTCAGCGATGACCAAACCCGCTAACATCCCGACGATGGTTTCGCTTAATGCAATCATGGTTGACGGGACGGGAATGTGCGGCGCGTGCCGGGTAACTGTCGGGGGTGAGATCAAATTCGCTTGTTACGACGGGCCGGATTTCGACGGCCATCTGGTCGATTATCATGAGTTGACCATGCGGCAGCGGACATATCTGAAGCAGGAAGCGAAAGCTATGGAAGTTTTCGACCGCGAAGTCGCGGACGGGACGACCACGTCATAATCGAGGACATCACGACTATGGAACCGAAGAAACTAACTCCGCGTCAGCGGATGCAGATACCGCGCCAGACGATGCCGGAACAGAAACCGGAGATTCGGCGGAATAATTTTGATGAAGTTCCCCTCGGGTATGACGAGGAAACCGCGATTACCGAAGCCGATCGTTGTATCCAGTGCAAGGTGCCGCATTGTATTGACGGCTGCCCGGTCTATATCGATATTCCGGCGTTTTTGGCGTTGATTACCCGCGGTGAGTTTGCGGCGGCCGCGCAGAAAATAAAAGAAACAAATGTGCTGCCCGCGATTTGCGGCCGTGTTTGCCCGCAGGAGAGTCAGTGTGAGGCGGTGTGTGTACTCAGCAAGAAACACAAACCAGTCGCCGTTGGGCGGCTGGAGCGGTTTGTCGCCGATTATGAACGGAAACATAACCTGGCTGTCGATCCGGTAAACGCGCCGGCGACCGGCTGCAAAATTGCGGTGGTTGGTTCCGGCCCGGCGGGGTTGACCGTGGCCTCGGAGATGGCCAAGCGCGGGCATAAAGTCGTCGTCTACGAGGCCTTGCATCAGGCCGGTGGCGTGTTGTTTTATGGTATTCCGCGGTTTCGCCTTCCCGGCGAGGTGATTAAATCCGAGTTGGAATACCTGAAGAAGATGGGCGTGGAGATTCAGGTCAATACGGTGATCGGCAAGCTGGCGACGCCCGAAGAGTTGATGCAGGAGATGGGGTACGACGCGGTATTTTTGGGCACGGGCGCGGGTTTGCCGCGTTTCCCCAACGTGCCGGGACAGAACTTCAACGGTATCTACTCGGCCAATGAATACCTGACCCGGTTGAACCTGATGCGCGCCGATAAATTCCCGGAGGCGATTACCCCGCTTCATTGCGGGAATCGAGTGGCGGTATTCGGTGCGGGGAACACCGCGATGGATAGCGCGCGGACCTCGATTCGCATGGGACCGGATAATGTAACCGTGTATTACCGCCGGACACGCGAGGAAGCCCCGGCGCGCGTCGAAGAACTCGAGCATGCAATCCAGGAGGGCGTCAATTTCGAATGGCTCACCGCGCCGCTGGAATTTTATGGCGATGATAATTATTTCGTCAAGGGCGCGCGGTTGCAACGGATGGAACTCGGCGAACCGGATGAATCGGGACGACGGCGTCCCGTGCCGATCCCCGGCTCGGAGTTCAATGTCGAGGTTGATACGGTTGTTTTCGCGCTGGGCTTTGGCGTCAATCCGCTGATCCTGGAGGCCACCCCCGATTTGAAAACCAACAAGTGGGGCATCGTTGTCGCCGACGCTGAGACCGGGATGACTTCAATCGAGGGTATATTCGCCGGCGGGGATATCATCACCGGTGGTGCGACGGTGATCCTGGCGATGGGTCAGGCCAAAACCGCCGCGCGCGGGATACATAACTGGCTGATCGATAAAAAGGGCCTTGATCTGCCCAAGGAGAAAGCGCCGGAACCGGCCTCGCGGGCGAAGAAAAAGAAAGCCAAGAAGAAGTAGTCGTTTTTATATAGATGCATTACAACAGGTCAAGGCCCGCGAGGGCTTTGACCTGTTTTTGTGCGTGCAGTTAAATCGGTTTAACCAAGCCGCTTGACTATACTCCGTATCCTGCTGCGATATAGCGCCTTACGGCCCTATCATGATTAACGACCAATTCGGCAGGTGGTATGCTAATTATACGATGATGTGAATAGCGACCGGTGAGATATAAGATGAAACCCACGCGCTGGAGAGGCGAGAACAATCCCGAATTCGGACCGAATCTGGAACTCTATTTCGGAGATTTCCACCAAATTAGCGTTGACAATGAGGGGGTGGATTTGGTAATGTATTCACGGCAAGGCTTTGTCGTCTGGGAAAAGAAACTTGGTTGGGATGAGTTGTTTGCGGTGGTGTTTGGCCAACCGGGCGACAACGGCGGCGAGGAAACTGTCGAGGAGTCGTAGTCCCCGCCAGTCATTTGCATGTCTTCCCCGCGCAGGCGGGGAACCAGGATGGATAGTTGATAACCTGCCGCAAGTGAAGGCGTACCGATGATTTGGAGGATGATAAATGGATGAATTTGGTAAACTAAAAAAGCTCATGAGTGAATTCAAACGGCTACCCCGGCGGCTGACAGATGAGCCAACTTTGTTGGAGATTTCGAAATTCCCGCATTATGAAAATGTGTGTAGTAATATACTAGCATTCTATTTGTCACCAGAAGAACCGCATCAATTGGATAATGTGGTTTTGTGCTCGCTTCTCAGAGCGGCAGGCGTAAAAGTTGATGATTCTATGCTTCAAGTTGAATGGATAGGGCGTGAAGTAGGAACTAAGGCTGGTGGCAGATTAGATCTTTTAGTGGAAACCAATGCATACATTATTGGCATTGAGAATAAGATTTGGGCCACGGTAAACAATGATCTATCGGATTATTACCTAACTCTTGTAAAATACGGAGAGAATAAGAAACGTAATCCGATCGGTTTGCTTCTAAGCCTCAAGCCAATAGAACCGCCCGAAGGATCGCTATTCAAGAACGTAATATATCAACAATTCTTCGATGTGCTTCTTCGCGAAATTGGGCCATATGCAGTCAGCGGTAATCGAAAATATGTAGAGTACCTGTTTGATTTCGTACGTACGATTCAAAACCTAACGAGGGATCGAATGATAGACCATGAGTTCTTGAATTTCGCCAAGAAGGAAAAGAAAAATATTAATCTCATTCTGCGGCGAATCACGGATTTGCGAAGGGGAATTAAAGATAAAGTGTCCCAGCTACATGGTGTAGTTTCGTTCGAGCAGGAAAATGTATCTTCCTCATGGGTTTATCAGGCACAAGATTACCAACGAATTGAAGCGGCTTTTGTAACAGATATACGACTCGGTGCCAATAATACGGATCCGACGATTGCGGTTGACACGGTACTCAGTCCGGATGGGTGGGAAATAAGAATATTCCGCCGCCGCGGTAATCTAACAAAAGGATTGCCGGAATTATTACGAGAGCTTAGAATAGAAACGCATCCACTTCAAGATGAAATATTGAAGGATCAATTGGTTTACGATATGAGATTGTCTTTTGAATCGGGGATAAAGGAAGTCGCTGAAGTACTCCGCAATGTCGTGAAGGTCATTGCGGGTGCCGGGGGTAGAATGTAGAAGCCGGCGTCGTAGCGACTGTTTTGGAAATCAAGTACATTTAGGTTTCCAATGTTGGTTTTTCGCGATCATCGAGTTGAGAATAGTGAGCAATTTTCGCATCGCTGCGACCACCGCGGTCATCTTGCTCTTG
>SDBS01002131.1_pt1 | contig 19897 bp, 15 predicted proteins | sample 2277091 | NCBI WGS metagenome assembly SDBS01 (sample SAMN10404972, study PRJNA504765) | marine sediment metagenome | isolation source: marine sediment core GS10_PC15, 163 cmbsf | place: Arctic Ocean: Southern Knipovich Ridge | collected 2010 | reverse complement strand
GACCTTGGCGGTGAGTTCACGATCGGCCTCTCTCCCCGCGCCTCGAACGTGCTTCTCGTTATTCTCGAAGGCGTGTCAGGGGCCTATCTCCCGAGTCTTCGCGATCGCCATGGTGAGACCAATCGGATCAGCATGCCACGCCTCGATGAGGTCGCCGAGCGCGGACTCTCATGGTCCACCTTTATCAACCATCAACGACAGACCAATCGTGGAGAGTACGCGATCTTATGCGGTGACTACCCCAAGCTCGGTGGCGGTGAGCCGAAGATGACTGAGCTCATTGGTGCCGGGCGGCTCGACTGCCTACCGGCGGTCCTTCGAGATTTCGGCTATGCCACAGCCTATCTGCAGGCGGCTCCCATGTCCTACATGATGAAAGACCAGTTCATGCCGCAAGCCGGGTTCGAGATTGCTGTGGGCGACTCGTTTTTCAAGAATCCATACCACCAAAATCAGTGGGGGGTTGACGATCTCGCCTTTTTCGAGCAGAGCCTGGGGATGTTGGAGCAGCTACGGCGAGAAGAAGATCCCTGGTTTTTGACCTTGATGACCGTCGGAACCCACCATCCTTTCAACGCTCCTGAGAGTTTCCAGAGCGACTATGAGCACGGGAGTGACGGCTGGGCTATGGACTATCTCGATCGTGCAGTAGGGTTCTTCATCCAGGAACTCGAGGATCTCGGTATTCTGAAGGACACCCTGGTTCTCATCACGAGTGATGAGTCCCGTGAAACGAAACCGCACGCGAGCGATGAGGCCAGCATGCTCAGTCAGTCGTGGGGTTTCTTGATCGCGTTGACGCCATCGGGTGATTCAGGCATCGTCGACGAGCCTTTCATGCAGCTTGACCTTCCGATCTCGGTTCTGGATTATCTCGAGCTTTCTGATTCCTCCAATCGACTCGGTGGTCGATCGGTCTTTCGCCGGTATGCGACGGCCCGTGACCTTTTTTGGGGAAACACCTATCTCGATCTGGCTGCCGGACTGTCCTCTACCGGCGAACTCGCTTTTTGTGATGGAACTTTTCGAACCTGCAGGAGGGCACAGCTTGGTGAGGCGACCCTGTTTTCGCCAGGCATCGAGCTCTCTTCTGTGGACCCGTTAACGGTGGGTTGGCTCCAGCGCGGGGTCGAGGAAAGCAGGTTGGCACGTGTGGCGGCCAACAACGATCGTGAGTTGTTCCTGATCCAGCCGGGTTCCACACCGTTGAGGGAGGGTCATTCCCTTCAGTTTATTTTTGGTGGTCAGTTTCTGAGAATCCCGGCGGGTGTTCACGTTGACGTCGAGATCGAGATGGAGCTCGTGGGTCGCAAGGGAGGAGCGGTGACGTTCAATCACGACCTCGTCCTCGACAAAAGACAGCAGTATCTCCGCACAGGGCGTCTCGGAGTCGGTCAGACCGTGAGAATTCGATACACCGTGGTATCTCAGGTTGCGTACGATTATGTGGATTTTCGCTTCTGGGTCGAAGCGGTGAACATGAGCGGTCTCGAGGTCGTCACAAAAATCGCTCGCATCAAAATGTCGTCCTCCAAATCAGCAGATCCTCGATACGGGCTCACCGAGTACGAGTTCCAGATAACCGGGAGCCAGGAGTAAAGGGACCTCCCAACGATCTCATGGCGGACTAGCGGTTCGAGAGACTGTTCAGGGCGTCCACAAGGAGAGGACCCACCACATCGGACGAGTACCTCGCCAACACAACACGACGACCCTCCTCGGCGAGACGGCGAGATAGCGCCGCGTCACTCAGAAGGCGGTCGAGATAGAAAAACCAGTCGTCTGGATTCTGGGCCAGAAACCCGTTGTGTCCGTGTTCGACGACCTCAGAGTTCATGCCCACGGGCGAAGCCACAGCTGGAATTCCTAAAGCCATGTATTGCAGGAGTTTGAACGAACATTTGGCTCGTGACCAGGGCGTGTCTTCGAGGGGCATCAGACCGATGTTCATGGAGTCGAAGCATGACACCTCATCCTCGAGCCGCCATTTTCGGAACTCGGTTCTGACCCCCGGAAGGTGTGGCGGTCGATCGGCCACAACCAGCAGGCGGGTCCGTGGATGGCGTGTGGTGAGCTCGCGAAAGACCCCGCACAGAGCTTCGAGGTACACAAGATTGTCGGAATGGCCGACCCAACCGATCACGCTGTCCTCGTCTCGACGGATGGCGTCGGGTGTGAAACGTCTGCAATCCACTGAGGTTGGAATGATCGTCGTGCGGTCATGGGGCACTCGACTGGTAAGGGATGAATTGCCACAGATCACAAGATCGGCAAGACCGGTCGTGGCGACAAAATTTCGCCGGAACCTCCGTACGAGCGCAGGGGTCTGCTCTCGACTGGGCGGTGGGAGGTCGAGGGCGTCATCCATATCAAATACAAATGGAGCTTTACGATGTTTCAGCAGTCGGTGAAATGGCGGCGGATAGGTTCGTCGATGCAAGAGGAATAATTCGTCTGACGATCGGCCGGGCGTATCGAACAGGAGGCTTCGAAGACGCCAATGCCAGCGAGCAAGGGCCAAGCTTGGCTGATCTCCCTCGAGGCGGACATCGACCTCGAAACCGGCATTTTTCAGCAATTCCAGATGGCTCAGCACACGGTATCTCGTGCTCGCGACACGTTCGTCGCCGACCGCGAGGATCCGCAGCCGCCTCATGTTCCGGATCGCGGCTCGCCTGCGGTTATCGGGGGTAAGGCTTGCGATCATCGTCTTACCAGACTGAACCGGTCTGCGTTTCAAATCAAGCTTCGATAGACATCGAGGATCTGCTTGGCTGCCCTGTCCCACGTGAACCGTCGGACGCGTTTTAGACCTCTGGAAATGGCGGGACTGTCGCGGCCGAGAACGACGCATCGTGTCAGAGCGTCGATCATCGACTGGCGGTCGCCGGGTTCGAAGTAGATTGGAATGTCACCGGCCACCTCAATCGTGGCGGGGATCCGCGACGCCGTCACCGGGCAACCACACGCCATCGCCTCGAGCAACGGAATCCCGAAGCCCTCATAGCGAGAAGGGTAGATAAACGCGGATGCGCGATGGTACAGGTCACGGAGAACCGGATCGCTGACCACCCCGAACGCGCGCACATGGCCGGGCTGTTGGGAGCCCTGATCGAATGGCCCTTCTCCCACGACCCCCAGATCGAATTCTTCGCGCTGGTCCCACTGACGATAGGCCTGCAAGAGATCCGCAAAGCCCTTGTAGGTGTTGTTTGAACCGAAGGTCAGGACAAAGGGTTTTTTGTCGCCTGGAGCTTCATTTGGCGCCTGGTTGGGAGCCGTTGCAAAAACCTCGGAATGGGCGAGATGGACTACAGACAGTCGCTCAGGATCCACCTCGGGAACGAAACGAAGAACGTCGTCGCGGGTGGCTTCCGAAATGCAGATCACTGCGTCGGCATCGACGATGCAGCGCCGTTTGCGCCTCCGGAATCTGATCTCTTCTCGAGAGGTGAAGAGACCCGGCAGGATCTCGTGAATCATGTCCGCCACGAGCGCCACCCGCGGGCCTCGCCAGCCAAACGCATGTCCGTAGTAGGTGGGGTGCCAGATGACCCGTTTCGTGCGGCGGAAAAGGAGCCGGATGTAGATGGACTCGAAACCCGAGATCAGATTTTGAAAGAGACGGTTGCGGGGGAGGATTCGTTCGACCGGCAGGTGGTGGAGGGCGACGCGTGGATGGCTCGGTATCTGTTGCCGGGCATCGTCAAAGAGCAGAAGGTGGATCTCCAACGAGGGTTCGAGATCGGCCATGCGGGGGAGGATCTCGTGGTAGATGCGAGAGATTCCCCCACGACCCTGGAGGTGAAAAATGGAGCCATCGACCGCTACGATCACGTCGGCGTTCCCGTGGGCCGAAGAGTACCCGAGGCACGGTGGGATTCAGCCAGCCGTCTCATCGGCGCCCCGAGAAGGTCGCGGCTCGAGATCACTTTCGGAATGGACCCTCCTCGCTTGGGTACACGAATGGTCTGCCATGGAGGATGCCGTCACAGATGACGTCGAGTCCTCGATCCGAACCTTCGTCGAGGTCCCGAAGTGATTTCAACGCCAATCGGTATGGCGGCCACTCGCCGGTCGGATGCATTGCCCGCACCGGGATCATGCGCCGGAAGAAAAAATGGTATGCATACTTGCGTGCCAGGGTCTTGGTTTCCTCATCGAGCCCGGCGGGGAGCGGGAGTCGATCGAGGAGGGCGCGATACTCATCGGGGGTGGAAGCGTCCATTGTCAGGCCCTTGTTTCTGATCCACGCTTCTCCACCGACAATCACCGGAGTACCCTGAGCGCTGAGCTCAACACCGGTCTTGGTGCCGTAAATCAGTACCGCGTTGCAGTGGTCCATCACCGCGTAGGTGCTGGCCGAGCTTTCCGGAGGTATGACGGTGACATTCGTCGGGAGAGGTCCGAACAACCGGTCAATCTCTTCCACGACCCGCTGTCGGGAGGGCACCGTGCCACGGATCTCGGCCGGGTGGACACGAATCACCAGCTGGAGATCGGGGCGTCGTTCGAAGTACCTGATGGTCTCGAGAATCCAGTCCATCATTGATGGGAAGGCGTTGGCGCGATAGTGCAGCTGCGCATCCCAAATGACGTTGGTCAGGAGACCGATGGTCGGTTTGGACAGGTCCAGCCCCAGCGTGCGCTGGATGGCGTCGAGACGCTCCTCCGGATGCTCGTGAAACCAGATCCAGTCGCGGTCTCCACTTCGGCGGCTTTGAAGATAATCGAGCACCTCGGTTTCCATCGCATCGGTCCAGGGAATGTCGTTCCACGCCTCAACGGGCTCATCGAGGAGCGTGTGGTGGTAGGTGTCGCCGTGGCTGAAGATGAAGCAACCCTTGCGATAGGCTGGGTTCCAGTTGACGACCCGTACGTTCTCGGCACGTGCAGTCTCCCCAACGAGGCCCTGGGGCACGTAGATTCCGTGGTTGAAGCATACGACGTCGAATCCTACATCACGGAGAAGACGGCGTACCGCAAAGACGGTCAGCAGGGCCGCTTCGAGATATCGCCTCACAACCGGTTCGGCCGCATTCACCGTGTCGATATCGCCGCGGCCGAAGAAACGAAGCGCGCCGGCGAGAGCGTGCTCGCCGATGGCGAGCCCGTCGCACCGCATGTCCTTCACCTTGTCGAACGGCACATCACGAGCGCGACGTCGCGCATCACGAGATTCGTCGGAAGTCACGAGCTCGCCGTACGTGTGCAACGGCAGCCCGAGGCTGCGATACACCCGGGACGATGGTGGGTAGCAATCACCACACAGCGTCGCTTGCGGGCCACGGCGCGCGAAAGTCTGTGCGTCGTCGAACATCCCGATTTCTGCCTGCTGACACGCGGGCAGCAGACCGTCACAGAGTAGCGTGTGGACCCTCGCACCGCGCAGGGTGAGGGCCACCGCAAGGGTGGTTTCGAGGTGGGTTGAAGGGAGATGACCGCCAAAGCTGGTGGCGATCAGGATGCGCGGCCCGCCCCGTGCGGCCTCGACCGCCGCCTGCCACAAGCCGCTCTCCCGTCGGATGATTCGATCCCACTCGGGAAAGGCTGGTGTCGGAACGAGACGGAGTCGGAGCCGTTTGAGCAACGACAGCTTGGTCACAACGCTGTCTCGATTCGTCCGGCGAGCGACGGCCCGTCGAGACCATGTGCTGCAAGGGTCTCGGACGGGGTCCCGAAGACGGGGTACCCGTCGACGCCCATGACCTGGAAACTTCCGTGTCGGGCCCATTCAGTGTTGGCAACCCTGCGGAGCAGATTGTCTCCGAGGCCGCCGATCGTGGAGTGGTCCTCAACGACGCATACCAGCGGCGCCGACGACAACGTGCCGTGCAACCACTCGTCGTCGAACCGGTTGAGCCACGGCATGTTGAAGACTCCGAGGCGGATTCCTCGTTTGCCGAGAATCTCGGACGCGCGAACGGCCTGGTACACCATCATCGGCCCGTAGGCAAAGAGGAGGGCGTCGTCGCCGTCGGTCAGCCGGGTGCCCCGTCCGAATCGAACCCCATCTCCGTCAGGATGGTCGATGGGACCCGGTGGTGGACCGATGGCGAGGCGAATCGCGCTGCTTTCGGTCGCCTCCTCGATGCAGTACCGCAGCAAGGCCCTGCTCTCCTCGGGAGTACACGGCTGGACCACGAGGATGTTCGGGATCGCGGCAAGGAGAGAGATGTCTCGGAGACTTTGGTGCGATTTGCCGGGTGCCGCAGGGGTCAAACCCGCAAAATGGCACGCGTAGACGATCTTCGAGTGCTCGGTTGCATTGTTGTAGATCTGTTCGTTGGCCCGTGAGACGAGAAAGCTCGCGAACGAGTTCACCACGGGCAGCAGGCCGTGGCGAGCGAGACCTCCAGCTGTCGACACCATGTCCTGTTCCGCGATACCGCATTCGATGATCCTCGTTGGGAAGGCCTGCTCGAACTCCCGGACCTGGCAATCGGCCGCGAGGTCGCCGTCGAGCACCACGACATCCTCCCGCTCCCGGGCGATAGCGACGAGCTCGGATCCGAAGGCGCTGGCCACCGATTCCGAGGCGTCCCGTGCGACCGCCTGAGCTGCGGTGCTCGGGCTTGGTGGTTCACCGACTGCGACGGCCCGATCCGCGTGACGGTAACCCTGATTCTCTGCAAGGTCGGCGGCGCTATGAATCGGGGCGATGCCCAGACCGGTGAGGCGCTTGCTCAGACGGTCGATCACTTCGCTCCAGGCGCGCGCAAAAGTCTCGTCGTCGGGAGCGCCAGAATGCCAAGCATACACACCGTTTCCATCGCGAAGAGCGACCGGATGCTCCATAAAGGAAACCCCGCGGCCCTTGATGGTATCGGCAATCAGGATTTTGGGGCGGTCTCGTTGCTCCCGGAACGCATCGAAAACCTTTTGGAGCTCGCCGAAATCATGTCCGTTGCATCTGGCGACACACCAGCCGAACGCGGTCAGCTTCGCCTCGAGGGCGCTGAGATCGACAATCTCTGTTACCAACTTGTCAGACTGCACCTTGTTGTGGTCGACGATGACGTTGAGGCGCCCGATTCCGAGGTGAGCTGCGGACTGGAAGGCTTCGTAGTTCTGGCCCTCCTGGAGTTCACCATCGCCTGTCAGGACGAAGACATCCCCGCCGCGGCCGAGGTGCTGCTTGGCCCACGCGATGCCTTTTCCCTTTGAAACCCCCATCCCGAGGGAGCCCGAGTTTGCCTCGATACCGAAGGTCGCTACGTCGGGATGGCCGTCGAGACCACCGAGGCGACGCAGCTTGTGGAGCATGGCGTCGGGTATGACGCCCACCGAGTGGAGGACCGAGTACAAGCCCGGAACATCGTGTCCCTTGGATGAAAAGAACACATCCCGATTGGGGTCCTCATGACCCAAACGAATCGTGTTCATGACGCGGTAGTGGAGCATGATCACCAGATCGAGAGCGCTGAGGCTCGAACCCATGTGGCCCGATCCGGCCAGCTTGATCGCGGCCAGGGTGTTGGCGCGGCAGATGTCGGCCAGAATCTCCAGCTGTTGCAGTGGATGGGCGTCCGTCGCCTTGCGGACACGGATAATCTCATCATGAGCGATGATCTGTGGTGTCATGTCGGTGGTTAGCTCCGCCTCTCGAATGGGGGTTCATCGACCGATGGGAGGAGGGACGGATGCGCGTGAAGGTGCGCTTCCGCCAGCAGCCAATCATCCGGGCTGTTGACGTCAAAACCTTCCAAACCGTGCGTCATGAACGGAACAATGGTGGAGCCAGCTATGGTCCCGGTTTCACGGACCACCCGGGTCCAGGCGATCTCGAGGCTCGCGTTCTGCACCCAGACCTCGGGGAGGGTCGGGTACTGGCTGCTGTGCCAGGGCTGATCCTCGGGCCCCAGGGGAAGCAACGGGGTCATCCGTCCAGGTCTGACGACCCACATCTTGCCGGGGTGCTGTCGGCACAGCTCCACGGCCCGAAGGCTGTCAATGCCGGTCTCGGCGCGGAACTGGGACCACCCACGGAGAATAGTCTCCGCACTCCGGAAAGGACTTGTCGGTCGCAGGATGCTAAAGCAGTCTGGGGCGATGCCGTTTTCCTCCAGCTGGTGCAGCGTGTCGTGGATCCACTCGATGTCCGGGGAGTTGTCACCCGCAAGATCCGCGGGTCGCAAAAAAGGGACCTCGGCTCCGTAGTAGGTGGCAATCTCGGCGTACTCGGACGAATCGGTCGATACCACGACTCGCGAGAAGATACCGCTCGCCCGCGCCGCGGCGATCGTGTAGGCGAGCAAGGGGTGTGGGCCCAAAGGCCGGATGTTCTTTTCCGGCACCCGCTTCGAACCCGAGCGGGCTGGAATCAAAGCAATGATCGATGGTCCGTCGTGCGCCATGCTCCCTCTCCTCACAGCCGGTTCGGGTCGGCGCAGATATAGATGTCCTGCAGTTCGCAATAAACATCGAGGGCCTCGGTTCCCGGCTCTCTCCAGCCATTGCCCGACTGCCTCAGCCCTCCGAACGGCATATGGGGCTCGCTGCCGTAGGTGCCCGCGTTGACAACGACGACGCCGCTCCGCACGCGTTCGCAGAACAGCTGCGCACGGTCAACCGAGCGTGTGTGAATGCTCGCCGTCAGACCATAGGGTGACGTGTTCGCAAGCGCCACCGCGTCGTCGAAATCAGCCACGCGGTAGAGCGCCGTGATCGGGCCGAAGAGCTCGACGCAGGAGATCTCCGCCTCGGGCCCCACGCCTTCCAAAACGGTGGGTGCCATGTAGAAACCGGCCTCGTGCTCGGGATCGGTCAGTCGATAACCACCCGTGAGTACCGCGGCACCTGACGCCCGGGCGCGCTCCACGTGGCGCAGCATCTGATCGAGCTGTGACAGGTTGATCACCGGCCCCAGGTCATCCTCGTCGGTCGGGCCGAGGCGCAGGGATTCGGTGTGCCGCACGAATCGATCGCGGAAATCGTCGTAAACGGCGTCGAAAATCAGCAGCCGACTGCCTGCGGCACAGCGCTGACCGGCGTTACTGAATGCTGACAGCGCGGCCCAATGGATCGCGTTGTCGAGGTCGGCGTCGTCGCAGACCACGAGTGGGTTTTTCCCCCCGAGCTCGAGAGAGACGCGAGCAAGACGCTCTCCGGTCACCCGCTGGATGATCTTGCCGACCTCGGTCGAGCCGGTGAAGCTGATGAGGTCGACTTCCGGGTGAGCCACCAGTGCTGCGCCGGCCTCCTCGCCGAGACCCTGAACGATATTGAGGACCCCGGCCGGGAGTCCGCTCTCAGCGGCGAGCTCTCCGACGATCCAGGCGGTTGCCGGCGTGTCCTCGGCCGCCTTGAGGATCGCAGAATTTCCGCACACCAGCGCCGGAAACACCTTCCAGCAGACATTTGCGATCGGGGTGTTGGCGGCGATGATGAGGCCGACCACACCGACGGGACGACGAACCGTCATCGCGGTCTTGTGCGGTGTGCCGCTGGTGGTGGTTCGGCCGTAGAGACGTTGCCCCTCGCCGGCGAAAAAGAGACCGAGAGCGATGGCCGCGTCGGTCTCACCGCGGGCGTCCTTTGGGGACTTCCCGGTCTCGCGCGCGACAATATCCGCGATCTCGTCTCGTTGGGTCTGCATGGCCCTGACGAGCTGGTGCAACACCATGCCTCGTTGAACCGCCGGAGTCGCGGCCCAGTCCGGCTGGGAACGGGCGGCCGCCGCCACCGCGGCGTCCACATCCTTCGCCCCCGAGCGCGCCGCACGCCACAGGACTCTTCCGCTGTGGGGGTCGATCTTGTCGAATGCGGAGCCTCTGTGAGCCTCGTGGTGGGACCCAGCGATCTGATTGGGAACGAGGGATGGAACGAGATGCGAATACACCATGCCGCGCCTCACCACGCCGTCCATCCGCCGTCGATGACGAGGTTCGAGCCCGTCATGTAGCGTGACGCGTCCGAAGCCAGAAAGACGATGGCGCCGTTGTAATCGTCGGCGCCAGCCATTCTCCCCAGCGGCACCCGAGCGCAATATTGCTCGAGGAACTCGGGATCCTGATCATTGAACACACCACCCATCGTGAGGGTGTTGACACGGACGTTTCGTGGGGCCCAGTAGGTGGCGAGATACCGTGTGAGATTCATGAGAGCGCTCTTCGAGGCGGAGTACGCAACCGGTTTGTAGAACTCGTCGTCGTCGCGTCTGCGGTACTCGTAGATTCTCTGATCGGGAGAAACCGCCCCATAGATGGACGAGATGTTGATAACCGATCCACGACCCGCCTCGGCCATGGCGCCGCCAAAGACCTGACAGCACAGCATCACTCCTTTGACGTTGACCTCCATGACCCGGTCCCACGACGCTTCCGGGTAGGATTCGAACGGTCCATTCTCTCCATGAGGCGCGTTGGGCGGCGAGTCGAGCGCCGCGGCGTTGACGAGGACCTGCGGAACCTCCCACCGGTCGATGATCGCGACTCGCGCCGCGTGCAGAGAATCGCGTTGGGTGACATCTGCCGAGAACACCGCCGCGTGTTCTCCCCAGCCCACGGGGAGATCGGCAGGATCCGCGGTGTCGACGATGGCCACGCGTGCGCCGTGGCCAATGAGTGCGGTGCAGAACTCGCGCCCGAGCTGACCGAGCCCGCCGGTGACCACTGCGACGCGGTCCCGAAGGTCGAAGAGACCTGTTGTCGGATCAGCTGTCATCGCCAAGACCCTCCCGCGCCCGCCGAATGAGGTCGCAGATTTCTCGAACGGCCCCCCTGCCTCCTTTTGCTCGGGTGGTGTAGACGGCAACGGGCAGCACGTCGGGATGAGCATCGGCAACCACGATCGGGATGCCGACCTCGCTGAGACACTCGACGTCGTTGATGTCGTTGCCGACGAACACCGTCTCCTCGAGGGTGCAGCCGACGTCGTGCGCGATGGCTTTCAGGGTGCCGATCTTGTCGTCACGGGCCTGATGGCACGCAACCTTCAACTTCCTGCATCGCATGCTCACGACCGGGTTGATCTCGGTGGAAATCACGACCGTTTGCACGCCCAGGCGTTGGAGGGCCGCCAGCCCCAGCCCGTCCCCTCGCCAGCAACGCACCGACTCGACGCCATTCTGGTCCACCCACACGGTGTTGTCGGTAAAAACGCCGTCGAAATCGAACGCGACCAGTCGTGCTACACGCAGAGCGGTCAGGAGTTCGCGGCGTGCGTTCACATCCGTACTGTCCTGGTTGGGCGGCGCTTCGGTGTGCATCGTCAGATCCACATTAGCGGGCCTGCAACGGCATGGCAAGACGGTATTTGTCGGCCCAACGGCAGTCCTGGGGAGGGCCGCCGGATCGATGCGGCGAGAGCCTCTTCACGACTCGAGGTGCTCGATCTCGATCGCCTGATCCTCGATAACCGCAGCCCGAAGTCTGCGCCCGACAACGAGATCGATCTCGTAGGGAGGCATGCCGCCGCCGGGGGACTTGACGGCGATATCTCCGGGCTGGAGCACTGAACCGGCGTCGAGATCACGAGCCGCCACCAGGCTCTTTCCCATTTTTTCCAGGGCCGGCCCCTCGATTTCGAGAGCGGACTTGATGGTGCTGCCGAAGGCTTCACGGGCACGCCGCAGGTCCCGGACCATCTTTCGCATGCCGATCGGCTCGAGAGACAGGGCGTGGTCCGTACCCCGCCAGGTGTGGTTCAGGGTGAAGTGCTTTTCGACGATGCGGGCGCCGAGCACATACGCGACTACCGACATGGCGATGCCGTTGAAATGATCCGACAGACCGATCACCTGGTCGGGAAACTCCGTGCGAAAGGTCTCGATACAGTGCAGGTGCAGGTCCCCGGGTTCAGTGGGGTAGGTGGCGGTGCACTGGAGGAGGGCCAGCTGAGGATTGACGGGAAGAACGGTGTCGACGGCACGCCGGACGTCATCGAAGGTGCCGCCACCGGTGCTCACGATCATCGGTTTGCCGAAGGCGGCGATGTGCTTGAGCAGCGGCGTGTTCTTGAGATCTCCGGAGGCGATCTTGAAGGCAGGCACGTCGATATCGGCGAGGAAATCGGCGCTCCACTCTTCGAAGGGGGTCGCGAAGAACGCCAAGCCAAGCTCCTCCGCAAAGGCCTTGAGCTCCACATACTCCTCTCTCCCGAACTCGAGGAAATCCCGATGCTCGCCGTAGGTGGCGCCAAAGCTGTTTTCGTTGTCATAGGGCTTGTCGTACAGGACCTTCGTGAACAACCGACGGTTGTCCCTCTTCTGGAACTTGACCGCATCCACACCGCACTCGGCCGCGGTCTTGATGAGATCTCGGGCCTTACCGAGATCGCCCTGGTGGTTGTGCCCGATCTCGGCGATGACGAAGCAGTCGCTCGAATCGTCGATGAGTCGCTGGCCGATGGTGACTGAACGGGTCATGTGCGATCCTCCACCATTTCAGACTATCAGTTGCGTATGCTCACACCAAGAAATGAGCATCGTGGTGAACAGGGGCCTCCCAGAGTTGACAGTCTCCTGGCAGCCTGTAATTCTCGTTGTGTGAGTTTTCACAGCGATCAGGAGGGGTTTCGATCGGAGCGTCGGCGAAGAGAATGGAAGACCATTACTGCTCCCCGTGGTTGGCCCTCACTCGAGATTCGAGAGCTGTTCGAGTACAGAGACCTCGCCCTATTCCTCGTGTTGCGCGACATCAAAGTACTTTATAAACAGACGATCTTGGGGTTCGGCTGGGCGATAATACGGCCGCTCTTTTCGATGCTGGTATTCACCATCGTGTTTGGGAAGATCGCCCAGGTGAGCAGCGACGGCGTGCCGTACGCGGTGTTCAGCTATGTAGCGTTGGTTCCGTGGACCTATTTCTCGTCGTCGGTCTCTGCGTCTGCGACAAGCCTGATTGCGCAGGTTGATGTGCTGACGAAAGTGTACTTCCCTCGTCTGATCTTTCCGGCGGCTCCGGTTCTTTCGAATCTGGTGGATTTTGTCATTGCGCTGTCGCTGACTGGGTTTTTTCTGCTCTGGTACGGGATAGCCCCAACCTCGAACATCGTTTTCTTGCCTTTGTTGGTAGCAATGATGATGTTGACTGCCGCGGGATTCGGAATGTGGCTCTCGGCTCTCGCGATCCAGTATCGCGATGTAAAATACGCCACGCATTTCATGACTCAGCTCATGATGTTCGCGGCACCCGTCGTGTGGCCCGTATCTGCACTGACGGACCGGTTCGGAGAGACGGTGCGGCTGTTGTACGGCCTCTATCCGATGGCAGGTGTGATCGAGGGGTTCCGTTCCATGCTGTTGGGGACCCATCCAATGCCCTGGGATCTCATCATCACCGGTTTCTTGGCTGCAGTATTGATCTTCGTAACTGGTGCGCTGTATTTCAAGCGTATGGAGCGGCGTTTCGCCGACGTGGCGTAGTCGACACATGAGTGACCTTGCTATTCAAGTTGAAGGCCTTTCAAAGAAATACCGTGTTGGTACTCTCGATCCCCGACCCGAGACGATTGCCGAAGCCGCCATGTCATGGTTGCGGTACCCGGTCACCAATATCACGAAACTTCGCCGTCTCAGCGTCTTCAGTGATGACGACGACGAGACAGACGTCGTTTGGGCGTTGAGAGATGTGTCCTTCGACGTGAACGAAGGCGAGGTGCTCGGGGTTATTGGGAAAAACGGTGCCGGTAAGTCGACCCTCCTGAAGATCCTCTCGAGAATCACGCTTCCAACGAGTGGTCGGGTGCGGTTTCGCGGTCGTGTTGCGAGCCTTCTTGAGGTGGGAACCGGATTTCATCCGGAGCTGACGGGTAGAGAGAACATGTATCTGAACGGGACGATCCTGGGAATGAAGAAGACGGAGATCGATCGTAAGTTCGACGATATCGTCGCGTTTTCGGAGATAGAGAGATTCATCGATACGCCCGTCAAGCGGTATTCGAGTGGCATGCGGGTGCGACTTGCATTCGCGGTGGCAGCCCACCTCGAACCAGAGATTCTCCTTGTCGACGAGGTGCTGGCCGTTGGCGACGCCGCCTTTCAGCGCAAGTGTCTGGGGAAGATGGATGAGGTATCGCGGATGGGGCGGACCGTGCTGTTCGTCTCCCATAACATGCCCGCGCTGATGAGACTTTGTCCTCGAGCACTTGTCCTCGATCAGGGGAGGTTGGCAATGGATGGACCGTCACCGGAAGCCGTGACCTTCTATCTCAAGTCCGTAACCTCAGGTGGCAGGAGCCGCTACTGGAGCCCAGAGACGGCCCCCGGTGACGACAGAGTTGTGATGAAGTCGGTCCGCGTTCTGGTCAAAGGCGAGGTTGGAGAGAGTGTCATCGGGGTCGGCCAGCAGGTCGACATCGAACTCGAATATGAGGTCTCAACGCCGACGAGTTTCAGATGCGCCGTCGTCCTGTGGTTCCAAGGCGCGTGCGCGTTTGCATCGGTCGAGCCTCACGAGGAGGAGAGAGGCAGGCGTGGGGTCTATCGTAGCGTCGTGACGATTCCCCCCAACTTGCTGGCGGAGGGTCAGTATGCTGTTTCGGTGTCCCTGTTTTCGTCACGTGGGGTAAAATCTCATCTGGTGAGGGAGGATGACACCGTCCTCTTCGAGGTGGCCGACCCAATGGACGGCACATCTGCCCGGGGAGATTACGCTGAACGCATGGCGGGTGCTGTGATGCCAGCATTGACCTGGAGAACCGCTCTCGTCTGACAGTCTTCGAGGGCCGTACTCATGGCGCTACAGCTGCAGCGCGTCTGGGTAGCCGATTTCGGCGATCTCTAAATTTCATTCATGAGAAACTGGATATGCCGATCGAGGAGCAGCGATTGAGAATCCTTTTTATTTATCCTCATCTGGGTGACGGGTCGCGGAGAATGCCCGAGACCAAACGGTATTTCCCGTGGGGCCCGGCGACGGTGATGAGCGCGTTGGAAAACGATGGACACGAGATCTCGTTGCTCGACATTTACGGCCTTGACCTGCTGCCGAACGAGGTCGAACGTGAGCTCAAGGACCTGGTTTTTGACTGCGCGTGTATCTCCGGATTCGCGTCCTACAACTACCGTTATGTGTGCTGGCTTGCGGAGACGATCAAGGAATGTTCGAGCGTGCCGGTGGTGGTCGGGGGCATTCTGGCGGACCTGCATTACGACCTGCTTCTTTCGAAACCTTCGATCGATATCTGTGTTCTCGGTGAGGGAGAGATCACGGCTGTCGAACTCTTTCGCAACTACCCTGATATCGAAGATGTTCGCGGGATTGCATATTGTCGAGAAGGTCGAACTCGGCTCAATGCTCCGAGAGAGTTGATTGCGGACCTCGATACCCTTCCAATGCCGAATTTCAGCTTGTGGCCGATACAGCGTTATCTCAGGGGCAATCTGTGGGCGGACGATCAGACGACAAAGTATGAGGATTTTCGTGGCAACCTGCCGACTCCAGATGAGTTGACGCCGAACTTTTCGGTCTTCTTTGGTCGCGGGTGCCCGTACCGATGCCGGTTTTGCGCTCGAAGCTATCAGTCGATTCGCCACAAATCCGTGGACCATATGGTTCAAGAGATCACATATCTGAAAGACAACTTTGGCGTCAGAGCGGTTCACTTCTACGACGAGCTCGTGGTTCTCTCTCGTGATCTCACACTGCAGCTGTGCGAAAAGATTGGGTCGTTGGGTGTTTACTGGGACTGCCAGGGTCGAGTCAACCTAGTGGATCGAGAGCTCATGTCAGTCATGAAGGCCTCCAAATGCTATTCGCTCGGGTTCGGATTCGAATCGGGCAGCGACAAAATGCTCAAGGCGATGAACAAGCGGACGACCCGCAAACAGAATATCGAGGTCCTCGAGGCAGCGCGCGACGTGGGCATGCATCTGAAAATCCAGCTCATGTGTGGATATCCTGGAGAGACCCGACATACAGTTGGAGAAACCGTCTCCATGATGAAGAGATCGGGGCTGCCCCCGCGCAGAATGTCGTGGGCGACACCTCTCCCAGGATCAGAGATCTACGGTGACGCGGTGCGCCAAGGAAAGATCGGAAACGAAGAGGAGTTTCTCAATCTGCTCGGCGAGAAGCCCATGAACGAACCGGGTACGGTAGTGCTCAACGTGTCGGGTCTGAGCGATCAAGAAATGACGCGAGTGTACGTCGATGCTCACGACGCCATGGAAAGGAACTTCGTCCTCTCGCAGCTTCTCTTCAGACCACGCATCGCTCTCAGGGTGGATTATTGGCGGCGGTTTGTGTCGATCTTCATCCGAAGGCCTCTCGCGAAAATCGAGTGGCTTCGCAAGTTCTACCATGTCGTCAGAAGAACTGCGTCCATCAGCCATCAGCCTGACGAGGCGGTCTAGTGTGCCCCGCCATAATTGGTGTGCAGTATCGAGGGCGCCGAGGCGCCGTCCCGCCTGTGCTTCGCGACCGATACATACCTTCTGTATGATGAGGAAGCGAAGTGCAGGCGGGATGGATGCATCGGCGACCGAATACCACTCCAATTGTGGCGGGGTACACTGGTAACGATGGATTCCCAAGCAAGCAGTGTCAAGGGGATACAGCCGAAAACCAATTCCGGAGATACGACGATGCGTCGGGCAGATGCTCGACTCTCGGTTACGGGGCAACCCGGCGGTTTGATTGCGAGGGTAGTGAACGGAATTCGGTTGAGGTTCTGGCGTCGACTCGATCGAGCGCTTTACCTATTGGTGAGGAAAGAGCTGGACTGGCTTTCGACGGAGCGGACCGCGGCCCTGAAGAGCTCCCTGAAACCAATCACGCGACTCGATTATGAGGACGATCAGATCCTCATGTACGCGAGCTCTCCTCTCCACATCGATCGCGCGTACGCGTGCCGCAAGGAGCCCGAGACTGTCGAGTGGATCAGGCAACACATCGGTCGAGGAGACGTATTTTTCGACGTCGGCGCCAACGTGGGCGCGTACTCGCTCCTTGCGGCACGCCTGTCGGGGGGCGAGGTCATAGTTCATGCCTTTGAGCCGAGCTTTTCCACCTACTACGACCTCTGCAATAACATTCTGCTGAATCGCTGCCAAAACACGGTGCTCCCCCATCTGATGGCGCTGGCGCGTACATCGGGCGTCTCTGTCTTCAATTACAGTTCATTGAACTCAGGAGCTGCGGTCCACAGTCTGGGGGAGAGTGTGGACTATCGTGGGGAAAACTTCGAGCCCGAGTACCAACAGTCGGTGATGTGCTACTCGATTGACGACCTTGTTGGCGTTCACGGATTCCCGGTCCCGAATCTTCTGAAAATCGACGTCGACGGTATCGAACTCGAGATTGTGATGGGTGCTGTGAACACACTCGAAGATTCGCGGGTCAGGTCGATACTCGTGGAGGTGTACGAGCCAGGAGACCAGTGTCAGGACGTGGTGGAGTTGATCACTTCCAAGGGGTTCGAGCTGAGTGTGAGGGCGCCGCATCCGAATGGTGTCGCGAATTACGTGTTTGGACGCAACGCCGAGAAATCGACCTGAGGCCGTTTCACCGCGCGGTGCTGTTCGAGATCTCCTTTCGAGCCAGGAACGAGATCCGGCCCGCCTGCCGAAGCCACGCCAGCATGGACGCGGCGGGCCGCACGGCATAGCGAAGCACCGTCGATCCCCGTTCGGGAAACTCGAGACACGTTTTTGCTCCCGGAAGGCGTCGCCCGTCCAAAAACCTCCCCAAATGGACCATCAAGTTGTTCACGTTTCGTTGCTGGAAGATCCGCACCTTCGAGAATCCGGCATCCTCGAGGAGGTGACGCAGCCTGGCCGGCGTGAAATGGAACAGATGGGTCGGTACCTGGAGGGCGTACCAATCGGGGCCGAAAAAGCGGAACTCCCAGCTCGCGCAGTTGGGTACCGAGCCCATGAGGTGCCCTCCAGGACGCAGCCAATCGTGCAGTTTACGGGCATCCTCGAGCGGGTCGTGAAGGTGTTCCAACACCATGAGGGCGGCGATGAGGTCGAACGAACCGGAGTCGAATCTCGTGGACTCGATGGTCCCGACCGATAAGGGCAGGGAGGTGCATTTTCGAAGCCCATCGATGGTGTTGACTGAGGGATCGATGGCCTGGACCTGCCAGCCCATTTCGGCGAGCTGAATGAGGAATCGCCCGGACCCACAGCCGACCTCGAGTGCCGTTCCACCGGGGATGCGCGGGGGCAGAATGTGCTCCTTTGAATCGAGGAGGCGCGCGACCAACGGCTTCAGTACTCGCTTCCAGCCATCTGCTCGCGGCGCGTGAGGTGCGGTGAAGGGTTGATAGTCGTCCGGGTAGTAGTCGGCGATTGTCTCTCGGTTGGGACGAGGTGAGGTGACCATGAGACCGCAGACGCCACATTTGACGATGCCCCAGGTGCCGGGAAATCCGTGCAGCGTATCGACAGCCTCGAAGAGGAGCCGCGGGTTGTCGGCGCCGCACAGCGGGCAGCGACACATGACCTCGCATCCGCCGTCGTCAGGCCGCCATGCTACCGATCGGCTGTGGGTTCCGGCGGACTGGTGCGGTCTCTCGGTGGTTTTGCTCACTGGCCGGCGTCTCGACTCCGCCGGTCTCGACGAAGCAACCTGCGTACGACAGTCCTCCAGTCGCTGGCGAGAGCATGGGCAAGGCAACTCAGACGCGCCCCGAGCTTCCCTTCTCGGTCGGCAATGTGGGCGCAGGTCAAGTACGTCATGGCCAGGGTTTCCCCGCGGAGGCCGGCGATCTCGGGCGCCAGGTCGTCCCGGTCGAAGAACTCGTGATACATCCTCGGGAGCTCGTCCGCCCATCGGGCGAGCTCGGCGGAGGATTTTGCCTGTTCGTGTTGACGAAAGAACCCGCCCGATCCCGGAATGTACAGGGTGCGGCGGTGCTCGACCAGGCGGAGGAAAAACTCGCGATCGAGGACCACTTGCCACCTCGGATCGAGACCGCCCAGGGAATCCCATGCCCGCCGGCGCCACATACTGCATTGCTGCGGAATCGGCACGTCCAACGTTCGTACCATCTCAGCGAATGGAATGAGCTGCCCTCGCAGTATCGAGGTCACCGATTCGGGCGCGGGTCCGACATCGATGTCGCTGAAAATGAAGTCCACCTCGGGCTGGTCGATGAACGCCGCGGCCATCCTGTGCAGATGCCCGGCGTAGAACAGGTCGTCCGAGTTGAGCCAACACAAGAGCTCGCCGGTGGACATCGCGAAACCTTTGTTGATGGCGTCCGCCTGTCCCTCGTCCGCCTCACTGACCCACTTCGTGATCCAGGGCTCGTAGCGGTGAACGACGGTGAGCGTGTCATCGGTGCTCCCGCCGTCGATGATCAGGTACTCCAGATTCGGGTAACCCTGGAGGAGGACCGAACGAATCGTCTCTTCGATGTACCGCCCCTGGTTGAACGAAGGCGTGACAACGGTGATCTTCGGCCATTCCACGGTTGCCGGGTAAGAATCGGCCTTCCCTTCATTCCACGGCCATCCCGCCCTTCCAGCCGGCGATTCGGGAAGCTGCGGGTTGGAAATATCATCCATTTGGGCTCCTGGGGCTGCGATCGAGCAATCCAATTGTGACACGGACCTGGCGGCCGGCGATGAGCGACGCTGGGGGGTGTGCCAGTCGTGACGAGTCTGGGATAATCGGGTTGTGTGCGGCATCGCCGGAATTCTCGGAGGACACGACGTCGACAGTCGAAGGCGGCGGGTCGAGCGCATGACCCGCGCCTTGGTCCACCGCGGGCCGGACGACGAGGGGTTCTTCGACGACGAGAGCGTTACCTTGGGCTTTCGGCGGTTGGCGGTGATTGACCTCGAGACCGGACAGCAGCCGATCGTCGATCCCGAGCGGAAGCTGGCGATCGTTCTCAACGGCGAGATCTACAACTTCCGCGAGCTCCGTGAGGAGCTCCGGCAGAGGGGCCACCGCTTCCGCACCCGGGGCGATGTGGAGGTCGTGCTGCGGTTGTGGGCCGA
>SDBS01002130.1_pt1 | contig 19908 bp, 17 predicted proteins | sample 2277091 | NCBI WGS metagenome assembly SDBS01 (sample SAMN10404972, study PRJNA504765) | marine sediment metagenome | isolation source: marine sediment core GS10_PC15, 163 cmbsf | place: Arctic Ocean: Southern Knipovich Ridge | collected 2010 | reverse complement strand
GATCGATGGCTGGCGGGTGTTCTCGGTATTCAACGTGGCCCAGTTACTCAACAGTTTCGTGCCGGCCGTGGGACCGGTGGCCCGGGTTTTGTTTTTCTCCCGGATGTTCGGCTTAACCAAGACATTCGCTTTTACCATGGTGGTCCTGGAAGTCCTTTTTGATGGGTTGACATTATTGATACTTGTTTTTGCCGCTTCGTCGTTGTTTGTTTTCCCCGGTTGGCTGGTACGCGGGGAGGCGGTCGTTCTTTTTATCTGCCTGCTGTTTTTCGGTTTTTTCTATTTTGTGTTGCATCGAAGAGGGAAATCCTCGCGATCGTTGCCGCGCTGGATGTATCGCCTGCCTCGGCCCTGGGTCCGCAAGGTAAAAAACATCTCCGATTCGTTTCTTGCCGGGTTGCGGATGCTCAAGAGCGGGCGTCATCTGGCATTGGTGGTCGTGCTTTCTTTTGTCTCCTGGCTGGTCCACGCCATGGCTGTTTTTTCACTGATAAAGGCGTTCGGATTTGAACTGCCTTTCTGGGGCGCGCTGGTGATTTTAATTGTCAATACCGCGGCAATTATGATTCAGATTTCTCCCGGAAACCTCGGGACATTCCAATTCGCCTGTATTCTGGGGTTGTCGTTTTTCGGGATCTCGAAAGATTCCGCGTTGAGTTTCTCTCTAGTCCTGCACGCTGTAGAGACATTGCCCATTGCCGTCCTGGGAACATACTATTCATTCTCGTCGCAAATCCGATTGAAGGAATACCAAACACCGGAATCGCTGCGCGAACAGGAAGACCTCGCGACACGCAAATACCCGTTTAACGAGGGTGGAACAAACAATCCTTTGCCCCGGCCGGACGAGGCGCGAACGGAAAATATCCCCAAAGGATGATTCCACTTTATTATGCTTTGTCGCGGGCATTAAATGCGGGCGCCGGGTAATTATGAGTGGTGAACAGTGAAGATTCTGCAGCCGATACATTGTAGGTGGGGCAGGAATAATCGGCAACCTTCGCCGGGCCGTGTAGGGGAGATGCTTGTTTGTCTACAATTAGGGTGATGACCGGACGGGTCCTGCAGGCTTTCGGTAACCGGTTTATCGTACAGGCCGCCGACGGCACCTACGATTGCGGAATTCGCGGGATCTTTCGGCTTGCCGCAAAGCGGCAGTCATCACCCGTTGTCGTGGGTGATCGGGTGAAATTCGCGGTCGAAAAACCGCCGTACGGGACAATCGAGGAAGTCGCTGAACGAAGAATCACATTGTCGCGCCCCGACGTTGAGAACCCGGATATCGAGCAAGTCATTGTGGCCAATATTGAACGGCTGATCGTCGTGACTTCGGTAGACAAACCGCGGTTGAAATTAGGCGCGATCGACCGGTTTTTGCTGGCGGCTGAGCGGAGTGGCATGGACGGGTGTGTGTGTATTAACAAAATTGACCTTGGCCCGGCTGAGAAATACCGGCGGGCCATGGAAATATACCGTGCCGCCGGGTATCCGGTTGTCGCCTGTTCGGTGCTTACCGGGGACGGGATCAATGATGTCCAGAGTTTGGTACAGTATCATGTCTCCCTGTTTGCCGGACATTCGGGGGTGGGGAAATCCACGATTATCAACGCGCTGCAACCGGGGTTGAAAATTAAAACCGCGTCGATCTCCACCGCCACGGGGAAAGGAGTGCATACGACCACCGCCGTTCAATTGCATCCGCTGGATTTTGGTGGGTATATTGCCGACTCACCGGGTTTGCGGGAAGTGGGGTTATGGGAAATCAAACCGACCGAACTTGCCGGGTTGTATCCCGAAATGCGCCATTTACTGGGGGAATGCCGGTTTCGGAATTGTGTTCATATTGAAGAACCCGGATGTGCGGTCAAAGACGCGGTGGCCGGCGGCGAACTGGCGCCGGAACGCTATGAAGGGTATGTCCGCATCTTCAAGTCCCTGTGTTGAGCGAGCCCGACGGGCTTATATTGTAATTTCTTGCCCCGTCGGCGATTTTTTCGTATTCTCCCACCACGCCTTTGGGGTGCTGGGGACGGATTGGTGGCCGGGCGGGTGTTGTATCGAGCGGCAGTTCCGGTTTGCCGGGGCGATATTTGACGGGAGTTGATAATAATGATTAAAAATTCAAGGATGTATGGCCGGTTTCTGATCCTGGTGATTGCCGCTTTTATCCTCATTGGAAGCGCGTGCTCCCAGGAGCAAAAAGAACGCACGCGCCAAGGTGATAATGTCATTTTGCGCGAGCTGGTCGCCCATATCGAAACCTGGACTACGGAACGTGATCCCGGCGCATTCGCCGGACAAATCACTGAGTCATTTGACGCGGCGGCATTTATTGACGCAATGTGGGCGGGGGTTGAGGCCGAGCGGGTGGTTTTTAAGGTGCGACGCCTGCGCACTTCCGATAATCGGTCCCGCGCGGTTATTGACGTCGCGTTCATGACCGGTGAATCGATGGTCGCCGGGCAGTATGTCGTGGTGGAAATGATCTTCGTCGAAGGCATATGGAAAGCCGATTCATATCAATTGTTCGGGCCCGACCGCAAATGATGTTTGTCTGATGCATCAGAAGAAACTTTTTATCCGTCAAATGTATGCTACCCTGGCTGCTGATTATGACCGGGGCAACCGAATAATCAGTTTTGGCTGGGATCGTCGCTGGCGAAAACATGCGGCGGCAAAATTGCCGCGCCGTGGTTGGATTATCGACCTCGGCGGTGGTACCGGAGATATGACCTGGGCATATTTCGAGCATTATCGTCCGGCGGCGCGGGTGGTTTTTGTTGATTTCAGCCGGGAAATGATCCGCCGTGCCCGGCGAAAATTCGCCGACCGGCCATGGCGCGGTAAGGTTCACTTTATCCTGGCCGATGTCGAACGCCTCCCCTTCAAACCGTCCGTTTTTGCCGGTGCGATGTCGGGCTTTGTATTGCGAAATTTACCTTCGGTTGCCGGAGTAGCCAAGGAAACCGCACGGGTCGTGGAGCCCGGGGGAGGAGCGGTATTCCTGGATGCCACCCGTCCGCCGATTGGCTGGTGGCGGCGGGTGTACGATTTGTATTTTCAGCGAGTGATGCCCCGGCTGGTGGCGCTAAGGCACCGCGCTGGCGGGTCGGCCTACCACTACCTGGCCGAGTCAGTGATTGAATTTCCGCCACCGGAAGAAATTTCGCAGTCGTTTTGCAACGCCGGGTTTGCCACTTGCCGATATCAGTTATTATGGTGGGGGATCGCGACTGTTTTTTGCCCGGTAAAACCGGGCGGGTGATTCGAGCCGCTGATGACACAATTCCCCAAAAATCATGAACGCATTACAATTTGGTCTGTAGAAAGTGTGCAGTGAAATAAGCGGCGAAGCGCGGACCGGGGTAAAATGATAAAACTAATCGTGACTATGGGCCTCATGTTGGCGGCCGCCGTTGTCCTCGGGCTGGGGAACTATGCCCTCAACCAGGATGACATTCCGCTTATCGGTTATTACCCCGTAATCGAATACGGTCCCGATTCCATCATCGTGCCGCCCTCGGCCGAAGAGGGCGACCCCCCGTTTGTCAATCTGAAACAGGCCTACGGCAAATATCATGACCCGGGAACGATCTTCCTGGATTCCCGCGAGCCCGAAGATTACCAGGCCGGTTGCATCAAAGGCGCGCTTTGCCTGCCCTTTGACTGGTTTGACGATTATTGGCCGGATGTCGAACCACTCTTATCCAAGGATGCCCAGATCATTATTTATTGCTCGGGCGCCGAATGTGAATTGTCATTATATGAGGCCCGTTATCTGCGTGAACTGGGGTACGAGCAGGTCTTCATCTTTTTCGGTGGTTGGTCGGAGTGGGAATCGCGCGGCTTCCCGACGGAAATACCGGTTCATGAATCCGCACCGAACGAAACGATATGATCAAGAAGTTCATCAAGGATAAGGCGGTCGGATTTTTAGTCCGTATCGGGCTGGGCTTGATTTTTGTTTTTGCCTCGGCGGACAAGATTATCCATCCCGACGCCTTCGCCAAGATCATCAACAATTATCAAATTCTGCCCGGTGATCTGGTCAATATCTTCGCTTTGATTCTGCCGATTCTGGAGTTGTTGTGCGGCCTGGCCTTGATCCTGGGGGTGCTGGTCCGCGCGTCGGCAGTCTGGGTCGGGGGGATGCTGGTGCTGTTTATGGTTGCGGTATCGCTGGCCCTGGCCGACGGGATTAATATCAGTTGCGGGTGTTTTTCTACCTCGGACCACGCCCGCTCGTTGGGCTTTAGCATACTCTGGCAGGATTTCGGCATGCTGCTTCTTACTGTCCACGCCATTTATTTTGATAATCGCTTCCTCTCGATTTCCCGGTTGTTTAAATCCCCCCGTGACAGGTAGGATCACTCTTTGGGTGGCCCGAATCCTACTATAACAGAAGGTATTTTGCTTTAATTTGCTTGTTCCATTGTCTAAACCGAAGTTTTATCATAGAGATATTGTCTTTAATAAGTGGATTCATATGACAAAGAACACACCTGGATTCATACACTTCATCAATGATGTCGTTTATCCACCTTCGTTTAGGAATAATGTTATCATCGCACAATTGTTGGTCAATTTTATTCAGTAGAAGTTTGAGGTCTATAAAATTTAAATAGTCGATATCCCGATCTGATCTTTTTTGATGCCAGGCATTTTTCTTATCTTCAGATCTTCTCTGTTCCACCCTGTCCTTTAACCCACCCTTTTTTGTAGATAAGGCCCACCAGTCTGAGCCGATATACTTTTCCATCGCTTTGACAATGAAATTACGCAGCGAGTTTTCCAAAATGTATAGGTATGGGTATACACGAGCCATCATCACCGCATCTGCGATTTGAGCGCGCGTCATAAGCGGGTCATCACAAGAGAACCTTGTAGGAAATTGCATAATGACGGCGTTTCCCTTTGTTGCAGGGCGAGAGGTAGACGCATCTTTTGCGGCCGGGAATCTAGATCTTAAGATGGGGGCCAATTTATTCTGCGCGTCGGCAACACTTTTCAACTCTTCTTTGGTAAGGTACCTATTTAGCCGTAAACCCGCGTCGCTGGCGATGATGTACACAGCATTTTCAGTTGTCAAATCCGCGAGATGCTGTTTTAGTTTTGCAGCCCTTTTGGAGAGTGTTGGTCGACTAATTTCTAGTTTTTTAAGTAGGTCGGTTTTAAGCTTAGGATTCACCATCCTTCATTTCCTTTTTTGGTGATCGTTTTTTCTTGCCCTTACTGTTTTTCGCGGATTTCGCCCTGCTGATCGCAACCTGAACAGTATTCAATGAGGTTTCTAACAGATCCGCGACTTCGCGATTATCAATGCCGCAGTTGGATAAAAAGAGGATTTTATCGCCTTTATTGTCAAGATTCTTTAATTCGCCTTTTGCGAGCAGCAACTTAATCGCCCTGAGCTCTCGGATGATTGGTTCGAGTTCCATTGATTTTTCCCCCAATTGTTTCATTTCGTTTTCTTCTATTTGGCGCCTTTTTTAAGTCGAAACTTTGTCGAGCGAACACCGCTTGGTGTCACATTTAGCATAGCAGCCAGTTCTTGATCTGTCAATCCGCACCCATTAAGGAAACCTAAAGCATCCGTCAGGCTGATGCCTTTAGTTAAGTGCTTGACCATCAGTGTGATAATGAGATCGAGTTTTCTAGACAGTCCTGATGCCGACTCTTCTTGTTGTGCCATCAATAACCTCCTTCACTTTTTCTTCTTAGCTTTCTTGCTTTGCGATATCAATGCGCTAACAATATTCGGTGTAATGCCGAGAGCGATCGCTATTTCTTTTGGCGGCAAGTTAATGCCATGTAAGGCAATGACTTTTTCCGTCTGACTTTTTCCCTCAAACCCAATAACAAGTTGTATTTTTATGAGCGTATCAATCTTCCGAATTAATTCCTGCATTAATTGCTCCATATGCGTCTCTCCTATTTTGTTATTCACTAACATGTTACACTGATATAGGTTTATTGAAGCCCTTCTGTCAATCATTTTATTTAGTAAATCGTGAATATTTATTATTTCAAGGCAAAGATTTAATGGGCATATTGACACAGGGAGATATTAAGCACTGTACAACAACATGTTACGACGGGCGGCGCATGGTATTTGCGCAATATTAATTTGTATAATATTCTAATGGCAACGATGTGCTAAATCACGAGGCCGACCGTTTCCTGCGCCCCCTAGATATCGATTATGATTATTGATGGTTGGTAACTTGATGAAGTCACGGCAATAGGCATTCCCTTACTGCGATGTAAGATGCGGCCGCCATCACCGGCGGCAAATATCCAAATGTACCCCGGCGTGGAACGTTGAGGAAGTGGCACCCCCCAAAAAGATTAGGGGCCCCGTCTCCGGAGCCCCTTCCACCCCTCTTACTGCCCTTCCACACTCTATTTTAAACAACCGCCTGCTTTCGACGATGGGCCGAATCCCCTTTTTATTCTTTTTGGTCCTACCAGGTGCCTGCGTTCCATTCGGGCTTTTTCAACAGACTCCTTTTTTCACCTCCAGGTCTTCAGCCCATCCTCTGGTTACCTTAAAGGAGGATTACGGGTTCATCGGTATACTTAATCAAATGCTGTGCCGCCGGAGAAAAAACATTGGAAATTAGTCGTAACTATGTGTCCCACAAGTCATTGTCGATGTGCAGACAAGTGATCTCCGGCGTCCACAAGACCAAAAACGCACTATCTGCGCCGCCGCACGAACTAAAGATACCGATCCCGTAAGGTAACTCGTTAATAATTAACCGGTTAAGGCAGCGCAGCACTTGCGCCTACCGGGGCAATACGCTTAGATTGCCTTGAACGGAACAGGTATAAAACAAAGAAAGAAAATGATCAGACAAATATATCCGATAAACCGCCGGCCCCTGCCCAGTGGAATCTCGTCAAACAATGTCGGGGGATGTGCCGGACCCATGAATAGAGTCAGTCCGCCCCAGATCATCCAACCGGGCCACCAAAAGGAAAGGGCAAACAACACCGCCACCGCCAGATAGCCGACTACTCGCTGCCGCCGCCCGATTAACGCATAGGCGATATGCCCGCCATCCAGCGAGCCAACCGGCAACAGGTTGAGCATCGTCACCAAAAGCCCCACCCAGCCGGCAAAGGCAATTGGGTGCAGGACAATATCCATCCCCTCGGGCACCGGGCCGATGACCAGCCGTGAGAGCAGGCGGAATAAAAACGAATCGCCCAGATAGTAGCCGCTGATTGCTGCCGCCGGAACGATCTCGGATTGGCTAAGCCCAATGATAATCGCCGCCACGGCCACGATAAACCCGGCGATGGGGCCGGCGGCGGCGACGTCCAGCAGATCGCGCCGGTTCTTGATCGGTGAGCGTGATTTAATCACCGCTCCCAGTGTCCCCAGAATGAAGAAAAACGGCGCGGGAATGAAATAGGGCAGACTTACGTCCACGCCACGAAGGCGGGAATAGGTGTAGTGGCCCAGTTCATGCAACAGAAGAATGGAGATCAACCAGAAAGTAAAAGGGACGCCCGTCCAAATGAGCGACCAGTCGGCGAATAAATTCTCACCGGAGGCGTTGAGTGCGGCGGTAAACAAAACGGAAATAATCGTCGCCACGAATAATAGCACATTTACCCAGGGAAAACTGCGGCTTATCGCTCCGGTGGTAATACTCAAGGTATATCTGCCATCCGCCCCGTCGCAAACGACTTGGAAGCCCTCAGGATTCAAACGGGAATTGGCCATCGCTTCAAGTGTGGCTACCGACACGCGGGGGCGCCCGCGGATGACCGTGGTGTTTTTACTGGTATACAATGCCTCACATTCAAACAAATCAGCCACCGTGCGGCAGAAATGCTCACCGCGGGTGCGCAGCTCATCTTTTGCTTTTTTTCTCATGCCTGTTTGCAGAATACGGATCGGGTTATCTATCCGCAGCCGTCATTTTTGTGGCGGTCAGCCCTTGGGCTGACGTGCGCCGCCCCTTTTATTATTGCGGTATCGGGATTCCCATCTTCCGTGCCTTTTCCCGCGCCCAGCGGCCGATTTGCTCGCGATAGGCGGGTGCGGCCAGGTCCAGCATATATATTTCATAATCGGCGCCGGGCCGGCCCTGCTCCTTGGCCCCGTAGGCAATATACCGCCCGTCGGGGGAATATGCCGGGAACATCTTGTCATATCCGTCAAAAGTAATCCGCCGCCGTCCGGTCCCGTCGATGTTGCTGAAAAACAACTCCTCTCCGTCCCGGGTATCCGCGATGAAAACAATCCGTTTCCCATCAGGTGAAACCGTCGGGTGCCACTCCCGGACATCATCATTCCATTCATGTTTACGCTGCGCTAGCCGTTTCAAATTGCGGCCGAACTCATCCGCGACATACACCCCTTTATAGTTCAGGATCCCGGCCTGAAAGACCATCCCCTTACCGCCGGACAATAGCGAAGGACAAAAAACGCCCCCGGGCTTGCCGGAGTGGAGGATATTCTCATAGCGATAACGGGACGTTAATTCTTCGGTTGCCAGGTCAAACGAGGTAATCCATCCCTCCTCGCCAAAGCAACCCGTAATAAATACTATTTCTTTGCCCGACGGACAAAACCTCGGGCATTGGCCGCGCAGGGTATCGCGGCCCAGGGGCCGGCCGACGCCGGTGTTTAGCTCATATAGATACAAATATGAACCCTGCGCGGCGGTCCACTCACCTTTGAGCGTGTCGCCCTCGGCCCGCTGGCAGACGATAAAGTTCCCGTCAGGTGAAACATCGGGGAAAAATTCCGAGGCCCGGCCGTCGGAAATAACTTCGGTCTGTCCGCTGCTGATGTCCATGGTGTAGATTTGCGTCTGGTAACGGATGTTCAAGGTCCGGCTCAAATGTTCCAGACCTTCACGCTCCACGCGTGAAAAAAAAGCAATCTTTCGGCCATCGGGGAAAAACCGGGGGGCATAGTCGGCCATAATATTATCGGTGATTGCTCGGGTGCGGTACTCGAGGTCAACTAACGGGCAAACGCGAGTCAGGACCGAATCGGGGAGCGGCAACCCGGCCAGCTCCAACAGGCAGCGGACCATCGTCACCGAATCCTGCACGTGTGCAGAATGTTCCGCCCACCCCGCGAGGTTGACCGCCCGCAGATCGCAAATTGCGGAGCTGGTATCACCCCGAAGTTCGGTCGCCAGCAGCATGCGGTCAACCTCTTCATACCGCCCGGCGGAAAATAGCGTCGCGGGAGTCTCGGTCAACACGGTGGACTTGGCAGCATGACCGCCCGCAGAGTCCCCGGTCGGCTCGCAACCGGACAGCAGCCAGCATAACAGCCCGCACCAGGTAAGAATTGAGAGTTTTCGTCGCGAAAATTTCCCCATCATTTAACCCTCAGCCGAACCGGCCAAATCTCATCAAGTTTGTGGCTGGTGTACCTCCCGGTGCACCAGCATCTGATCGTTGCCGCTGGCGCACGAGGACGTACGCCAGCCACAATGGTTCTCATTGGTATATAATACACCGGAAGCGAATTTGGGATGGTTGATTTTAACTTATGTGCCCGAGCAGCGTAGGTCGGGTTCCGTTGTGAGCGTAGCGAACATGAGAAACCCGACAGGAATGTCCATCTTGACCACCATTAAAAAAAGGGAAGCGATTGCTCGCTTCCCTTTTAAATCTCCGTAGAGATTTGATGACTCGTGATGGATTACGGCATGTAGCCGAAACGCCATGCACCAATAGGAGCAGGTCCGCCCATCAGGTAATTCAACAGATAGGGAACATCTCCTGGATCGGTTACACCACTACCGTCAACATCCCCGTTGCCGCCACTGATACTCTCAGAGTCGTTATACGGGAAGATTGGCCAGGTACCGGGGTCCGCAAGTGCTGCGGCAAGGTAACCGAGGTCAATGGCGTCAACTTTATTATCATCGTTGACGTCACCACGGTTAAAGCCGGCCCACTTGTTGGCCCGGTAAGCCATGCTGGCAATGTTCGCTTCGACAACCGCATGATCATTGGTCGAGGCATCCACACCGAAGACCGCGGCATACAGATGTTGTTCGCCACCCATTGCTAAGTCAAACTCTGGGAAGGCGATCAAACCTGATTTGTCGGCTTGGGCATCACCTGGTTCTATTATCGCACCGAACCAGTAATTGTCGATACAATCCATCCACTCGAGGTCGTTGTTGGTGCAACACTGGACACAGGTCGTTGCGTAAACACTGTGTTGGTTGTCGACCCCAACTACCGCCCGGTAGTCCGGCTGCGCAATTTCACCGCCGCACACCAAGCTGGGACCAGCGCCAAGGACCATGTGCCCGAAGGCAACTGTTGGACCGCCGCCGTCCCATACCGCATAACCGCCGGCGTTGGCATTGACAGCAACACTGTTGGTGTTATAGTCAGCCTGAACATCCCAGTCGCAGAAGATACCCGCTACCAGGTCGGGGACCGCAGCAGTACCGCGCTCTATGACCTTGTAATGGATGAGCTTGAAGTCGCCATAGCCGTGACCGAAGTCGTACATGCAGATCTCGACTTGGATGATTTCGGTACCCAACGTGTACGTAGGGTCGAAGTTCGTCATCGTATCGATGAACGATACCCACGTGATTTCACCTTCGACGTCGATATAGTCGACACCAAGCACTGGCGGGCAACTGCCACCGCTGTACCAATCAACAACAACCGAACGACCCATCGGGACATAGTCGGCATAATCGATACCGCAGACACCCGACATCGGACTCGGGTTCGGCAGCAAGCGGTTCACCGCATCCGTCTGGTCGTAGACCGTGGTCATGCAATAATCGGCGCCGACTTGGGCAATGAAGAAGCCTGCGTCGTAGATCGGGACATCGTTGAAACCATCACCCCAATCCAGACCATAACCGGCTCCGTCGCCGTAACGGCCAAAGTTGGACACCTGCTCCAGGTGCCACATCTCATAGCCATTCCAGTACATGTCCTCGAACCACTCGTACAAGCAGCCACCAATGTAGTTGATGGTGATGTATGGGTGCCCCATGCCGGGGAGCTCGGGAACGAAGTCCGGATCGTCGGTGACAAACTCGACGTAGTCGGAGCTGACCGAACGGGCCAGACCGGAGCCGTCATAGAGCCAGGTGATACCAAAGGAGGTGCCACCGGAAATCGGGCTCGGGGTATCCAGCGCAACAGCGGAGGTCCGCACAGTTGCAGCGCCGGCCGCCAGGTTGGATACCAGGTTCTTGGACTGTTCGAAACGGTTCTTGTTGGCATGACGCTCAAACGCCTCGATGTCCGTAGCTTGCGCACCGGTCATCAGGGCCTTCTTGTCGCTGAACAACGACAGGTAATCATCACCGGCCATCTCGTCCGCCACTTTCGCGGCAGCCGCTGCGGCTTTCGGATTACCCTTCGTTACTTTGCCCTTCAGATCCGACAGGAGCGGCGGATCAGCGTCATAAATGTTGATTGCGGTGACATTGAGGGCCGCACAGTCGGCGACGCTCATCAGCAGGTCGGCTGCTGCAGCCGGTGTACCGGGGCCGGTACCGAACGGGACCGGAAGGTTGACTTCGAACTCAAGCTGATCGACCATCGGCCGAGGAGTGGAGTTCAACTCCCAGACGAAGACCGCACCACGCGACCAACCGGTGTTGGGACCATCAGACCACGTGGTGACTATAGCGTAGTCTTTTTCGTCAGTACCGGTCACCAGTTCCGTACCCCAGACAAAGTCGCTGTAGTAACGGGACCAGACCCGTTCGAACGTGATGGCGTTCAGCAGATGCCAGCCACCCGTCCGATCACCAGCAAACAGGTAACAGTCAGAGGTCAAGGTCACCGGGTTGGTGACATAGCCGACACCGTCAACCGAGAAGTCATACTCCGCCATGCCGGTTTCCTTGTCTACAATCAGCAGACCCTGGGCCGGGTAATCCTGAGCGAAGAAGACTTTCGCGATGCCGATGGTCGGCGGGGAATACAGCACGGCGCCCTGGCCTTTGGCCCAGACAACCGTACCGTCGGAAGCGATTTTGAACCGCTCCGGCGTGTCGCCGCCACCAACGCCATGGTGCGAAGCCGCATAGATGCAGTCTTCAATGGCGTCATAGGAACAACCGCCGTAGAAGCCGTCACCATCGGTTTCGGTGAAGGTCCAGACGATGTTACCCGTGGCGACTTCGATCTTGTAGAGGTCGCCCAGGAAGGTGGCCACGTAGATATAGGCGCCGCCATCCCATGCCGGACTAAGGAAGACCTGCCCATTCATTGGAATCGGGTTGGTCCCCCAGTTCGGATGGTTCAAGCCGGTCGCAGCCTCAAAGGCCCAGAGGCAGCCGCCTTCGTCACCGACGATAACCATATCGCCGATTTCCACGCTGACGGAGAACCGCTGGCTGCCGCAAAGCATGTCGCCAACGCCGCCACCCATGGAGTTGTAGTGCCGGCTCCAAATCACCGCGCCGTTTGCCTTGTCCAACTTGAAGAAGGACATGGCGGTACCGCCACTGGCATAGACAGCATCACCGGTAATGGTGATATTGTTGCGCATCGAGCCGGCGGTTTGAATACCTGCCGGATCGAAGAACGTCCAGTTCAACGCGCCAGTGAGCAGGTCGTAGCTGTGGATCGCCTGGTTATCCGAGCAGAACACGTCCACGCCGTCACTGGTGGCGTTGTTGAAGCTGGCGTCCGCTTTGGTCGTGATGGCGGCCCAGACCAGGTTGATGTCGCACGGCTCGCCCACCGCAATCGTCGAACGCGAGGTACGGGCATAGTCGTGCGCGTGCGTCATCCAGACATCCGGTGCGGGTGTCTGTTCTTCACACGTTACGGGCTCTGCGCAGCATTTGAAGACTTCCACGAAGAGCTCCATGCTGGCGCCCCAGTAATCGCAACCCGACATAACCGAACCGTCGGCGGCAATGAGGAACGTCAAGCAGTCATTGTCGCACAGCGATGGGTCATCATGGTTGTCAACCGTACCGGCCATCGTGTCGCCGTCGGCGGCCCACGAAGCCCGGCTAAGCTTGACATAGTACTCGCCCACCGGGACGATTACGGGCTGGTCCGCCGGGAACATAAACGAGTTCCAGCCGGGCACACTATTGGCCGTCGTATGTTCCTCGTAAGCAATCGTGAGATCCGGGATATCGTCGCTGTCGGTATCGAGCATAATCGATATCGCCGAGCCGGGATCACCGGCGATCGGGTTGGCCGCTGAACCATACCAATCTACCTGCAGAATGGTGCAGGGTGAAGCCGCCTGCCATACGGAATACATCTCTTCACGCATACCGTTCGGTGCCGGCATGGCAACGTAGTAATACGTGAAGGTATTCCATACGCAGTGGTTCCATTCCCATTCACAGATACCTGGCTTGTGGCAGTCGTTCTGGTCCGAAGTCAGGGCATAGGATGACAAATTGAGATCCAGGCCACTGCCTGCATCATCCCAATAAGCGGACCAGTCGGTCGGGCTACCGGCTACCACATTCTGCCAATACCAGACACACCATTGTGATGGCGTATCATCGGATGCCCAGGGTCCGACTTCAACGCCGGCATCCGCTGCTCCCCCAACAACGACAATAAAATATGGGCCATCCACGCAGCATTTGTTATACGGGCTGGTGGCCAGCGGCAGTTCAATTTGCATGCCGGCTGTGCCTGCGGGGATGCTAAAGGTCAAGGTGGGACCGATCCAGATCGGGGCGCCGGGCACAGGACACGGATCGCCGGGGTTGGCAACATCCCAAACCTCGGCATGAAACTGCGCAAACCCTGCCGCTCCACTGGAGACCATCGCCATCCAAGCGGTGGTGACCTCCATCGTGTAGGGCGAAGGGCAAACAGTTTCCATGTCCTGATACGCGAAATAAAGGGCGCCATCGAACATCGCGCCGCCAATGTACCAGCGAAAGCCGGTGCTGCGATAGTCTTCGCAAAGATCCGCGGCTTTGCCGAGAGGCGGTGCCTGACCCGGTAATTCGGCCCAATCAGACCGGTCAAAACTCTGGAGCGGAGGCAAATCGCCTTTCATCATATTCGTTGAAAGGTCAATTGGCCCGTGGAGATCACCAATCGGAGCCACTTCCGCTACGGTAGGACCGGCCACCATGGTCGCTAAGCCCAAAACTAAGACAACTGAAAACAGTCTTTTGAGCATTTACTGATTCCTCCTGCAATCCGAAAAAGTTGGGAATTTCACATTCGGAAAGTAGCCGCCGAGGCCATTTTTCAGCAGAGGTGAGCAAGTTGTCATCTAATACCTCAGATTGCCGCCAACCGATGAGCTTTCTATTTAACTAATCGGTTGTTTGAGTTTCTCATTAACGGCGACCTCTCCTTTTTCTTTGGCTCGTCGGCTTTCTATTCCGAACTAGTCCAGTTGTTTGCTTCCCAGATGAAGAATCCCAAAGCATTGCTTGCTTATCGGACTCCTACTTTCCAGATGCGTTTGGTGCAAACCCAACTCGCTATTCATTAGCGAATAGCTCTAAGGGAAAGGTTAATTCGAACAGGTTTCGGAGGAAGATATAAAAACCCCTTCGTAAAAGTGTCCTTCCCACTAGGGTTCGAACTTTTACGACGAATGTTATCTCTTTGAAAAGGCCAGCCATTTACTATCGGCTGTCAAACGCTCACCGATAAAATACACTTCCCATTTCCATTGTCAAGCTTTTTTTCGATTTTTTAACAAATTATTTACCAAAGACTTCGGGGATTTCCGCCGCCGCCCCAGCCACATCTTCGGCCGCCCCATTTGACAAGCGCGACCGGTTGTCGTATCTTGCTTTTCCGGATTATCGGGCAAAGTGCACAAGGTCATGAAATTGAAAATATTTTGTATTTTTTGCATATTTTTGCCATTTTGGCTGATTTTGGCGGCGGTGGGTTGCCAATCGGCCCCCGCGCCGCTGGGCGTCATTGGCGCCGTCGATTCTTTGGGCTTCAATAACATCCAGTGGGTTTGCCCCGAGGTGAACGATACCACCTACCGCGCAGCCGCAAATACCCGACTGAAGGGAATGTACATCTCCAGGCAGCCCGGCGCCCACCAAATTGCCTGCCGGTTTGGCTTATCACCTGTGCGCCAACTGGTTGACTTTGCCGACATCTGGGTCGAAAAGGGGCGAGACTACTCCCAGCAGGAGTGGTTGACCAAGGCGGCGATTCGATTCGGCTTGCTTCGGGATTCGACCGGGTCCCCGGGACAGGCGGCGAGCCATGTCGTAGAGTATTATCCCGGTTCGGCCGGTATCCCCCCCGAGGGCGGATATATGCGCGTGGAGTTTGCCGAACCGGTATCGACCCTGCCCGGCGATACCCTGTGGTTGCTGATCGAATGGCCACCGGAGTTTCCTGATTTGGTCTGGATCGGCGTCGATACCGAGCCCGCGACTTTCAATTCCAGGTATCGCCTTGGCGGACAAGGAGAAACGCAATGGCAGATCTGGACCCTGCATAATTTCATGGTCCAACTGCACTCCCTACGTTACTCCAATGACTGCGGTGACCCAACCGGCCTGGCCAAACAAGCAGCCGACTGCCCGGCCGTGGTGCGGGAATTCCAGGTGGCCCGGCGTGAGCTTTTCGGGGGCATGATCGGCGATGAAAATCCTGTCTTTACGGTTTTGCCCGGGACACAGACCTGCTTTCACGATTCGGCGGTATTCGTGGATCGGACATACGATTATGAGATTCAATCTATTTGTGATGCCGATACCTCGGCCCCGGGTTCCGTTTCGGTGGCAGTCACTTCTCCACTTTCTTGCGATTGGACCACGCCCCAGCCGGATGTCTATCTGAACGATCAGGACATAACTCTGGCCCACATCGTGGAGAATCTCGGTCCCGCGCCGCTTACGGCGACTTTCACAGCGAGGTGGATGATTTCCGCCGAGTATAATAAATCCGTTACGAATCAACAAGTTACTGCCGATTCGATCCCATTATTCGCGGCCCCATCATCGGCACTCATCGCCGCCGGCGACATGGCGGTGTTCGATTTGTCTCCAGAATACGGTCAGCTTGACGCGGGGCTGTATGAGACGAATTGTATATTCAGCGTTTCGGCATTTAGTGGTGCACAGGCGAAGTATTGGTTTAAGGGTGCAATCGAGGTTCTCATTTCCACGGGGATCCCGACCGATAATGAGGATGAGAGCTTATCTATCTCCGATGGCCGGCTCCGGCTGTTTCCTAATCCAGGGTCTGGAGACATTACTATTGAATTCACCCCGCCCCGATATGAGCAGCAGGGGCATTCGACCGGGTGGGGAGTATACGGAAATGTGGAAAACCGATGCCGGATACAAGTTTACGACCTTCTGGGGCGCAAAGTTGCCGACGTCTCTCCAATCCCAACTGATTCGGGGCGTGAGCATTACCGGGTCGTTTTCCCAGGGAATGATAAATATGGAAACCAATTGCCCACCGGGTTGTATTTTGTTAAGGTAGAAGTCGGGGAATGGTCGATATGCCGAAAACTCATCGTGATTCATTGATTAAGCATAACTTTAGTAAAATCCGTCGCCGATGCGCACTTTCGGCAGTCGGCAAAGGCGTTTCTACGATCATTACTGTTTTCCTGGTTATCTTGATGATTAATATATGCTTGGCTGATCCCCCGCCTAAAACCGGCAAGCCCAGGGGGAAAATCGAAATCTCCCAGATGGACTACGATTTCGGCTATATGTCGCAAAGAGGCGTCTTTTCTCACGTTTTTGTGGCCAAAAACGTCGGCCAGGGTGTGCTGAACATCGTAAAGATCGATCCCACTTGTGGATGCACGACTATCCCGATTAAGAAAGCATTTCTGAAACCCGGTGAACAAGTGGAAATAAAAGTTAATTTCGATTCCGGCAAAATCACCGGGCGAGTGGCCAAGAGAATCAAAGTCCTCTCCACCGACCCGCAAAACGGCCTGCTGGAACTTTATATCAGAGGGATGGTGGCCCGAGAGCCCGAAACGGTTGAACTTTCGGGCCCCGCGGTCCGTTTTGTCAAGATCGACGTTACCCGGCGGGAGGTGCAGATCAAAAATATCTCTGCCAAACAAGGCCTTACGCTTTCTGTCCTGCCGTTGTCGGATGATTTTATTGAGGCCTCGCTTTCTACCGATAAACTCGCCCCCGGGAGCGAGGCGGTTCTGACCCTGACATTAAAGAAAAACCCACCGTTAGGTGAGTATTCCAGTTCCGTCACGGTTGAATGCAAGGGAGAGAAGACCGAACGCATTTCCATCCCGATTACCGGAATCGGGTACGCCCATTGATGTCGCGGTCTGTGTTCTAATGGGTTGACACTAAATGGGTTATATTCTCCGAGGGGCTGCTCGCTCCTGTCAAAATCGCGGACCAGCGACATTTTAGGCTGAAGTTTTTCTTGCCTTGTCTCGTAGATCGTTGATATAGCAGTTGGCCGGTTTACGGAAAATATGGCATCTATAGTGGAGGAAGCCCAAATGTCGATGGTCATCCTGGAAGATTGTACGAATTGCGGATTGTGTTTGCCCGAATGCCCGACCGAGTCAATTACTGAGGGGGACGATATTTACGAGATTGATGCGGCGACTTGCAATGAGTGTGAGGATCAGGACGATGAATCTCACTGCATTGAGGTCTGCCCGGTCGATTGTATCGAAAAAGACGGCAAAGGGCCCCTCGGGAAAGGTTGACGCTAACTCGTTATCGATCAAGAAATAACGGGCCGCCATCGGGTGGCCCGTTTTTTTATGGTATTTTTGCGCGCTGGTTTCGTAACTTGGTCGGGGAGAGGCGGCGCGAGGATGATCGATGGGGTTCTCGTATAAATATTTGCCGGATATTGTGATAGCCGATGTGGCGTTTTTGGCGCGCGGAGATACTCCGAGTGAATTATTTAAAGCGGCGGCCCTGGCCACCGCCGAGGTTATGGTAAACCCCAACGGTATTGATGTCGTCGTGCGAAAAGATCTGGCCATTCGAGCGGAAAACCTGGAAGATTTGCTGTTTAACTGGCTTTCTGAATTGGTCTATGTTAAAGATGTGGAATACCTTATCTTCAGTGAATTCGATATCACCATCGTGGAAGATAAGGGGGGGCATTTATTAACGGCCACCCTCGGTGGAGAAGAAATCGATCCGCGCCGTCACGAACTGGGGCAGGACATCAAAGCCGTCACTTACCATCTGTTTGAAATAAAAGAGGTTAACGGGCGCTATGAAGCGCGTGTCGTGCTCGATATTTAGGAGAATACCATGAAGTTGGAAAAGATAGGTAGTGGAATCTGGGAAATCCCAATCTCCGCCAAGCAGGGAATGCGGGTGCCGGCCAGGATCATTTCTTCAGATAACCTCATCCGGTCCCTCGATCAGGGGGTCATCAACCAGATTACCAATGTGGCCACCCTGCCCGGAATTATTAAACACGCTCTTTGCATGCCGGATGGGCATTGGGGATACGGTTTTCCGATCGGCGGTGTCGCCGCTTTTGATCCGGATGACGGAATCATTTCGCCGGGGGGGATCGGATTTGACATTAATTGCGGTATCCGGTTGCTGCGCACAAACATAACTCTCGACGAGGCGGCACCGAAAATGAAAGAACTCATGGATACCCTCTTTGAAACAGTCCCCTGTGGGGTTGGTTCCAAGGGCATGATTAGTCTCGGCGAGAAGGAATTCAAGAAAGTCCTGGTCGATGGGGTTGACTGGTGCTTGGAAAACGGCTACGGAAATCCGGGAGACCGGGATAGAATCGAGGAGAGTGGGCATATCATGGGCGCCGACCCGGATAATGTTTCCGCCAAGGCGCTCAAACGCGGGCTTAAACAATTGGGGACTCTGGGGTCCGGCAACCATTTCCTTGAGATACAAGTAGTTAAGCAGGAAAATATTTATGATACGGAGACAGCGGGGGTCTTGGGCCTCGATCGTCCGAATCAGATAACCGTCATGCTGCACTGCGGTTCGCGGGGATTTGGACATCAAATCGGCACCGACTACCTGCAGATATTCGGCAAGGCCATGAAAAAGTACGGTATCTCCACGGATGACAGGGAGTTAGCGTGCGCGCCGTTCACCTCCCCGGAAGGACAGGAATACTTCTCCGCCATGAAATGCGCCGCAAACTCGGCCTTTGCCAACCGGCAGGTTATCACCCACCGCATCAGAGAAGCGTTTGCCAGGGTTTTCGGCAAATCGGACAACGAGTTAGGGATGAATATCGTCTACGACGTTGCCCACAATATCGCCAAGTTGGAAACTCACGAAATAGACGGGCAAGAACGCAAGGTCCTGATCCACCGCAAGGGCGCTACCCGGGCATTCGGGCCGGGGCAGAAGGAACTCCCCGATAAGTATCGCCATATCGGTCAACCGGTTATCGTCGGCGGCTCCATGGAAACCGGGTCGTTCCTGCTGGTCGGCACCGCTGAGGCGATGAAAGAAACCTTCGGCTCTACTCTGCATGGCGCCGGTCGTACCCTCTCACGCTCCAAGGCCAAAAAACTGGTGCGCGGCCACGAGTTACTAAAGAAGATGCAAGCTCGGGGAATAGTCGTGCGGGCCGCCTCAATGGCGGGATTGGCCGAGGAAGCGGGATTGGCCTACAAGAACATCGCGGAAGTCGTCGAGGCGGTCAAAAGCGTGGGAATATCCCGGCCGGTGGCCCAGATGCTGCCGATTGGGTGTATCAAGGGTTAGACGTGGCCCCGCCTTCAGTCGGGGAACCATCATGGGCAGGATGCCCATGCCACGACATATTGGAAGAAAAACCCCCGACCGATTGGCCGGGGGTTTTTTGTGCTCTTAGTTCTCGCCCAAGGGGCAATTTACTTCATCAAGACCATCTTCTTGTTGGCGGTGAAATCGCCAGCATTCAGCTTGTAGAAGTAAATACCCGAGGCTGAGTTGGCCGCATCCCAATGGAGATTGACCATTCCAGCATCGTTAT